>Ga0160502_100041_pt1 | contig 207283 bp, 197 predicted proteins | sample DIDnMG_14_FD_108237 | JGI IMG/M metagenome (GOLD analysis project Ga0160502, IMG submission 108237) | Enriched soil microbial communities from UW Madison campus, WI, USA - DID2933_E24_Xylan MG | ecosystem: Environmental > Terrestrial > Soil > Unclassified | place: USA: Madison, Wisconsin... | reverse complement strand
GGCATCTCTCCCCGCCTTTTCGCCCCATGCTGCGTTGCTTTTTCGCAGGCGCACCCCCGGTACGCCTGCGAAAAAGCGCCTTGCCTGGAACGAAAATTCGGCCAGATCTGTTCCGTTCAGAGTCTTCAGACACGCCCTAGTCCTATAAAATATAGGCGTTACGACCCCTCCGACCAGAATGCTATACTTCACTTAAATCTGTATAGTATCGTACCCAGTACGTCGAAGGGAGTCATCACGATTGAACAAAACCACACAACTTCTAAGCCGCGCAGGGTTAGTTATTGCACTGCTCTGCCAAACTCCGAATGCCGCCTATGCGAGCGATGAGACCCCGCCCAATATGTTGGCGTCTTATGAATTTGAAGACAATGCGAATGACAGCAGCGGCAAGGACAACCATGGTGTAATTCGCGGCAGCCTCGCCTACGCCGAGGGCTATAACGGCAAAGCTGCAGTTCTCGACGGCAGCTCCGCCTATATTGAACTGCCCATGAACATACTCCGCAATCAGACCGATTTCACGTTCTCCCTGCGCTTCAAGACAAGTGACAACGGCGCTTTGCTCGGGTATCAGAACCAGGCAGCCGGTTCTGAACTGAATGGAGTAAGGGAGTGGATCCCGCTCCTCTATGTAGGAACCGATGGGAAGTTAAGAGCCAGCTTCTATGACGGCTCTGGAACACACACCATCGTCTCTGATTCTGCTGTTAATAATGGAGAGTGGCATCAGGCTGTGCTGAGCGTCAGCACCAATCTCGTCCGGCTCTACATAGACGATCAGTATGTTGGCGAGATCACTGCACCGGTTAAACATTTGAATATGTCCTACAACCAGTTGGGAGTTGCAGATAATCTGTCCTATTCCCCTTCCAACAACGGCTGGTTCTTTTACAAGGGGCTGCTAGACGATGTTCGTCTTCAGACGGGCTCCTATGCCATGAGCAGCATCGGCGCTCAGTACGCCGCCGAGCTGGAGGAGGGCTATCAGAAGCAAGACCGGCAGACGCTGGAGCTAAGCATACAGAATGCCGGCACCCAGACGCTTGACCATATTCAAGTGGCACTAAGCGGCCCCCATGCCGACGCATTCGAGCTGGGACAGCCTGAGGCAATTACCTTGAACAAAGACGGCTCAACCCGCTTTACATTGCAGGCTAAGGAGGGCTTGGCTGCCGGTACCTACACGGCTACTGTTACCATCTCTGCCGACTATATGGTGAGCCAATCCTTTACTGTAACCCAATCCGTTCGCCCACGCCCTGTCGTTCCTGAGACGACGCCATCGGCAGCTATACATTACATAGCTGAGCAGCTATCCGGTTTGGTACCTGATGGGCTCTATACGATCAATGGCAAAGCCATAACCGTCGGCGGCTCAGGTACTGTACCGCTCGAACCGGAATGGCTCGGCAGCACGCTTGAGATCATTAAAACCGGCAACGGTACAAGCACTTCCGACTCTGCAGCACAGTTACTCGTGATCCCACCACGGCCGGAAGCACCGACAGTCGCGGCGAATGACAGCCGTAATGTGATTACAGATCTCGATACAACGATGGAGTTCGCTGTAGATGGCGAAGCCTTCATTCGCTTCAATGGTAGCAATGCTCCGAAGCTTGATGGACGCAAGACGGTACATGTAAGATACGGGGCGACAGATCATCAATTCACCGGCAAGCACGTGGAGCTGCTCTTCACGCCTAATCCGTATTATCCGTCATCCTCCACCGCCTCTCCCGTTGCCAGTGCGACGCAAGCTGAAGTCTTGGTTAATGGTAATGCTGAGTCCGCCGGAACACTTCGTGAGACCGAGATCGCCGGCTTGAAGCGGACCACTGTAGTCGTTGATCCGGTTAAGCTGCAACAACGGCTGGAGGCCGCTGGAGCGAATGCGGTCATTACGATTCCAGTATCGTCAGACTCGCGGTCTATTGCTGCTGAATTAACTGGCGAGTCGGTTGCCCTGATGCAGCAGCTCCATGCGTCATTAGTACTCCAGACGCCTCAGGGCAGCTATACCTTGTCAAGCGGGCAAATCAAGCTGGACAGTATAGCTGACCAGTCTGACAAGAAACCTGCTCTATCGCTATCTGGGCTAACGATTCAGATCGCCATCACTAACGCGACACCTGCTGAGGTGCAGAAGGCACAGCAAGCTGCTGCCGATAACGGATTGACGATCGTGGCAGCCCCGCTTGAGTTTACAGTTACAGCGTCCCACGATGGCAAGCAGGTTACATTGGCGCCCAGCGGGTATGTAGAGCAGGCAATTGTGTTGCCAACTACCGTGAATCCAGCAAAAGTAACAACCGGGGTGATGCTCAAAGCAGATGGAACACTGCAGCACGTTCCTACCCAGGTGAAGGAGATCGACGGGACAAGCTATGCTGTCATCCATAGTCTGACGAATCGTACACTAGCTGTTATTTGGAACCCGCTTGCTTTTGAGGATATGGAGCATCATTGGGCCAAAAAAGAGGTTAACGATATGGGAGCAAGACTTGTTGTCGATGGCGTGGATGGACAACAGTTTCAACCTAATGCTACTCTGACCCGAGCAGAGCTGGCTGCAATTATGGTACGGGGACTCGGATTGCCTTATGTAACGAGCAATACAGCATTCGTTGATTTGGTGGCAGACGTACATGATGCCGACTCGCTGCGCGCAGCCGTCGCCTACGGGCTAATGAGCAGCTATGAGGATGGAATGTTACGACCGGAGGAAGCCGTTACCAGGGAGCAGGCCATGCAGGTCGTTGCCAAGGCGATGAAGCTCACCGGCTTGCTCCAGTCACTCGGCACTGTCTCTGTAGACAGTCTGAGCGCCTTCACAGACAGTACAAGTGTTGCTGAATGGGCAAGGGAGGACACCGCAGCGGTCGTCAAGGCAGGCCTGGTGAAGGGGCATAGCGGCCTTCTTCAGCCTCAGGCTCTGATTACAAGAGCAGAGGTGGCGACACTAGTTCAACGCTTGCTCGAACAATCTCAGCTCATTGATTGAACAAACGATTAGGTTGGCTAGCCAAGAGGTGTAGCTGACCCTCTCACACCGCTATCTACTAGCGGGCCTGGATGGGTCGGTATACCAGTTTGGCGTTCGATCATTCAACCGCAAACGTCTCATACGTAAGCTCGTACTGTGCAGAGATAACATTTCCTGCCTGTGCGGGCTTTTCGTTTGTACAAAGGACAATTTCATGTTCACTCCCATCTCCATATACTTTTGTGCCAGCTCCGCCGCCATCGGCGTAAGTACGTTATAGATCACGGAGTCCTCGCACTTGTCTACCGTGTTCGTTACTCGATCCAGCAGCCTTCTCATCAAAGAATCATAAGTATACTCTTTCCCCTTGTCGTAACTCAGTTGAATATATTGTTTTGGTAACTCTTCTTGGATTACCTCTGCCGCCATTTCATTCATCACTTCAGAAACAAAATAAGCCGCTCACAAAGAGCGACTCTATGGAACAATCTATGAAGCTCTGGTATACTAATCCAGTACAACATGACTTGGGTGGGGAAGTATCGCCTCCAGAGCGGAGGTGATGCTCATGCAATTTTCGTTGACAGAAGTGATCATGCTCGGCATGTTTTTGCTCGCGCTGCTAACTTATCTGAGAATGCGAAAATAACCCGCCCAGGTTGACCGCCTGCGGGTTATTTTCTCTGGTATTTCTGGAGGTTTCCCATCCAAAATGTTGTGCAGGGAGAGTGTTGGTCGCACTCTCCTTATTTCTATTGTAAGCATATCATAGAGGGTTTAGACCTGCAATACTAACTCTTTATGCCAAGTGCCTTCTTATCACAAGTCAACTTGAAAATGTCATATAACAAATCATTAGGAACCCAGCCTTCGCTCAAAAGCGGTGGCAAAGCAAGTTTTGATATTGACGATACATTGAAATCTGCCTCATCACTCACTCCGTTATAGCCTAGGCTGCGCACCGGTGGCTGATCTTCACCTCGCTCTGACCTCCAAAACAGCCGCTTCCAGACGTTCAATCAGCTTGGATAAGTCCAACGGTCGCCCTGCTCAAGAAACTCCGCAGAGAGGCAGCCAGCGAGCCGCTGGTGAGCTTTGAACCGCCGGGGAACCAGTTGATCTTCTGCCGGGCCGATGGATTGGCGCTGCGACTGGCGTACACTAATGACAAGCTTGATGCAATCATTGAGCAGCACGACTTCCACCCGATCAACATTCACGGGCACCAGCATACGCACGCTCCGCTCCGACAAAATTAAAGCCCCTGACCAATAAAGGCCAGAGGCTGTAATCCCTTGTGTACCAAGGATATTAACGTTTCGAGAATTGTGGCGCGCGACGAGCCGCTTTAAGACCGTATTTCTTACGTTCTTTCATACGCGGATCACGAGTCAGGAATCCAGCACGTTTCAGTGCAGGACGGAATTCAGGGTCAGCTTTCAGCAATGCACGGGAGATACCGTGACGGATTGCGCCAGCTTGACCAGTTGTGCCACCGCCATTAGCCAGAACGAGAACATCATATTTGGACAATGTCTCTGTCAGAGCCAGCGGTTGTTTTACGATCAGTTTCAGCGTTTCGTGGCCGAAATAATCGTTGATGTCGCGTTTGTTAATAATAATTCGTCCTTCACCCGGAACGAGACGTACACGTGCTACCGAGTGTTTACGACGACCTGTTCCATAGTATTGTACTTGTGCCATGAAACTGTCCTCCCTTTAATTAACCGCGAAGCTCATACACTTCTGGGTTTTGTGCTTGATGTGGGTGTTCCGGTCCGGCATAAACTTTCAGCTTCAGCTTCATTTTCTCGCCCAGGCGGTTTTTAGGAAGCATGCCGTGAATCGCTTGCTCCAGAACGCGCTCAGGTTTCTTGTTGATCATTTCTTGTGCCGAGGTAACTTTCAGTCCACCAGAGTACAAGGAATGACGATAGTACATTTTGTTTTGCAGCTTTTTACCGGTCAGTACAATCTTCTCCGCATTGACAACGACTACGAAGTCGCCAGTGTCCACATGTGGAGTGAATTGTGGCTTGTGCTTGCCGCGAATCAGCGCAGCAGCTTCACTTGCCAAACGTCCGAGCGTTTTGCCTTCCGCATCGATAATGTGCCATTTACGCTCAACTTCATTAGGCTTGGCCATATACGTGGTACGCATGGATGATCCTCCTTCATTCGTTCAAACAAATCGCATATATTGTGCAACTAGCTTCATTGTTTCGATTATCGTTATTATAGCTACTGGTCATCGAATCCCAGCAGCACTCATTTATTTCAAAGGTTATGTCGTTCAAATCAATGGCCAACTTAGTCGGGGCTGTGGGAGAGCCACTAAGAAAGCACAAGTTACATTTTACAATATATCCGGCAAAAGAGCAAGTGAAATTTCAACCGAGTTCTCTGTCAGCTACCGCTTCACTAGTCAAGCTAGAGTTGTATTCCACACTCCACAGTGTCAGCCCATGAGCCATCGCTTTGGGCCCTGCTTTGCTCCGATCGCAAGCAGCCAGAATATGCGGCATCTCTTCAGCCTGGATCTTCCCTTCACCGACTCGCATGAGTGTCCCCATAATAATCCGAACCATATTATACAGAAAGCCATTCCCTGTGAAATACGTATGGAGCACATCGCCCTCTTGAACGAGCTTCGCCTCATAGATCGTCCGAACATGACTCTGCTTCGTAGAGTGGATCGAAGTGAAGGTTGTAAAATCATGCTCTCCCTCCAGACATACAAGCGCCGCGCGCATCGCCTCAACATCAAGCAGACTATAATGATGAAATTCATAGTGCCGCGTGAATACGTTCGGATGCTTGCCCGTGCGGATCGAATAACGATACGTTTTGCGCTTGGCAGAACGCCTGGAATGGAACTCAAGCGGCTTCTCCTCCGCCGACAGGATCACAATGTCGTCCGGCAGTCTGGAGTTCAGGGCAATCGCCCATCGATCCACCGGAATCTGCGACTCCGTATGAAAGTGAAACACTTGACCACGCGCATGCACGCCGGCATCCGTGCGACCGGAGCCATGGATTTTGATCGTCTCGCCGGTCAGCACATGCAGAACCCGCTCAATCTCTCCCTGGATCGTTCGCCCGATCGGCTGAATCTGAAAGCCGTTATATGCCGTGCCGTCATAGCTTACTGTCATACAGATATTTCTCAAGGCGCCCGTCTCCTCCGTATATTTCATAGATTTTAAAAAAAGGTGGCCCCAGTGGTCCACCCTTTCTCAACATCTTAGCGATATACGGTCAATTACGCACGGTCAACCAGTTCAAGGTAAACCATAGGCGCTGCGTCACCGCGACGAGGACCCAGCTTCAGAATGCGCGTATAACCGCCAGCGCGCTCTGAGTAACGGGTAGCCAATTCGGAGAACAGCTTTTGAATTGCATCTTGCTCCCCGTTAATGGATTCACGACGTACAAAAGCAGCAACTTGACGGCGAGCATGAAGATCTCCCCGTTTTGCCAGCGTGATCAGTTTCTCGGCGATCGAGCGAACCTCTTTCGCTTTTGCTTCTGTTGTTTGGATGCGTTCATACAGGAACAGGTCAGTTACCAGATCGCGGAACAATGCTTTACGCGCACTGGAATCCCGGCCCAACTTTTGGTATGCCATCGTTTTTTCCCTCCTTCTATGCTTAGTCTTCCGTCCGGAGGCCTAAACCTAGCTCCTCGAGCTTTTCCTGAACTTCTTCCAAAGACTTACGTCCCAAATTCCGGACCTTCATCATGTCTTCTTCCGTTTTCGTAATCAGCTCTTGCACGGTATTAATGCCTGCACGTTTCAGACAGTTATAAGAACGCACGGAAAGATCGAGCTCTTCGATCGTCATTTCCAGCACTTTCTCTTTCTTGTCTTCTTCTTTTTCAACCATAATCTCAGCATCTTTCGCCTCATCGGTCAAGCCGACAAACAGATCCAGATGCTCAGTCAAAATCTTCGCGCCCAAGCTAACAGCCTCTTCAGGGCGAATACTGCCGTCCGTCCATACTTCAAGCGTCAGCTTGTCATAGTTCGTTACCTGACCGACACGAGTATTCTCGATGCTGTAGTTGACACGGGTAATCGGTGTGTAGATAGAATCTACCGGAATGACACCGATTGGCTGATCTTCACGCTTGTTGCGGTCAGCTTGCACATAGCCACGGCCGCGATTCGCGAAGATTCGCATATGAAGCCGCGCACCAGGAGCTAACGTTGCAATATGAAGATCTGGGTTGAGAATCTCGACATCGCTATCAGCGCGAATGTCACCGGCCGTAATGTTTCCTTCGCCCTCTGCATCAATCTCCAACACTTTCTCTTCGTCAGAATGTATCTTTAACGAGAGGCCCTTGAGGTTCAGGATGATCTCGGTCACGTCCTCGATCACACCAGCAACCGTCGAGAACTCGTGGAGCACTCCGTCAATCTGTACTGACGTCACTGCCGCACCGGGCAACGACGACAGCAAGATGCGACGAAGCGAGTTTCCGAGCGTCGTACCGTATCCGCGTTCCAGCGGCTCGACAACGAAGCGGCCATACGTGCCATCCTCATTCAGCTCTACGGTTTCAATCTTCGGCTTTTCGATCTCAATCACTAATTTGAACCCTCCTTCAAACGTCGCTACCTATTCCTTAACCGTACATAGGTCAAATCATGTAGTATGCCTCACCTTTACAACCATTATTCACAAGTTGCAGATATTTGATACCACGATGACAAGAACTATACGCGACGACGTTTTGGTGGACGGCATCCGTTATGAGGGATCGGTGTCACGTCTTTAATCAGGTTAACTTCCAGCCCAGCGGCTTGAAGGGAACGGATTGCAGCCTCGCGGCCAGCACCTGGTCCTTTAACCATGACTTCTACTGCTTTCATACCGTGCTCCATTGCGGCTTTAGCGGCGGACTCGGCTGCCATTTGCGCTGCAAACGGCGTGCTTTTGCGGGAACCTTTGAAACCAAGGTTACCAGCACTTGCCCAAGAAATCGCGTTGCCGTGCGGATCGGTAATCGTAACGATGGTATTGTTGAACGTAGAACGGATGTGTGCTACGCCAGATTCAATATTTTTGCGGTCACGACGTTTTGTACGAACCACTTTTTTCGGTTTTGCCATTTCAGTTATCCCCCCTTATTACTTCTTCTTATTCGCAACAGTCCGACGTGGACCTTTTCGTGTGCGTGCATTTGTTTTCGTGCGTTGACCACGAACAGGCAGACCACGACGATGACGGATTCCGCGGTAGCAGCCGATCTCAATCAACCTTTTAATATTTAACGAAATTTCACGACGCAAGTCGCCCTCAACCTTGACCGTTTTATCGATCGTTTCACGCAGACGGCTTACTTCGTCTTCTGTTAAATCGCGAACGCGGGTATTTGCATCGATGCCCGTAGTTGCAAGGATCTTCTGGGAAGTTGTTTTGCCAATCCCGAAAATGTACTGCAGGGCAATTTCGACGCGCTTATCACGCGGCAAGTCTACACCAGCTATACGTGCCATATTCCAATATCCCTCCTTTAAATATTATCCTTGTTTTTGTTTGTGTTTAGGATTTTCACAAATCACCATAACGTTGCCTTTGCGACGAATGACTTTGCATTTCTCGCAGATTGGCTTGACCGAAGGTCTTACCTTCATTGTGATTACCTCCCGAATACTTCGACAGCAGAATTGCTCGTTCTACTTCCGATAGGTGATACGACCTTTTGTTAAATCATAAGGCGACAACTGTATAACCACTTTGTCTCCTGTTAGGATGCGGATAAAATGCATTCTAAGCTTTCCGGATACATGGGCGAGAATTTGATGTCCGTTCTCCAGTTCCACCTTGAACGTAGCATTGGGCAACGGCTCGATAACCGTTCCTTCCACTTCAATCACATCTTCTTTAGCCACACTCATTCTCCTTTCCGCTCTACAAACTTCTGAATCACATAACGCAGCTTTCCATTTGTAACTCGACCGGTCTCCTGCATGCTGCTTGCCACTTCATTGCTCGTTTCAGGCTGGAGTTCAAGATGGAGAAGATTTTTGCGCTTGGGCTGGTCGAACCGTCGCTTGTCGCCGTCTGCAATCCAGACGTAAGGATCATGCTCCGACACGCCAATGACAACCGCATAGCTTCCACCATCCTTGCCTCGCAATACCTTTACGATTTGACCAATCTGAGGCATTGTCCTCATTCGCTCTTCACCGCCTAGGAATCAGAGGAACGGGTCAAAATCTCATAACCATCCGCAGTTACCACAACGGTATGTTCAAAATGAGCACACCAGGTTCCGTCTACCGTAACGACTGTCCAGTTATCCTCCAGCGTGCGTACATAACGCTCACCCAAGATAACCATCGGTTCGATAGCCAGCACCATTCCCTGTTTCAGACGCGGGCCGCGGTTCGGCACGCCATAGTTCGGAATTTGCGGTTCCTCATGGAGACTGGTGCCAATCCCATGACCGACATACTCCCGTACAATCGACATCTTCGCATCCTCTGCCACCTGCTGGATGGCATGAGATACGGTGAATAGCCGTGTGTCGGGCTTAACATGCTGCAGTCCGGCATATAGAGACTGCTCTGTTACTTGGAGAAGTCGAGCGGCTTCATCAGAAATCTGACCTACACCATAGGTCCAGGCAGAATCTCCGTGATAGCCCTCGAATTGTGCGCCGATGTCGATGCTGATAATGTCGCCCTCGTTCAGCTTGCGCGAACCAGGAATACCATGCACCAACTCGTCGTTTACAGAAGCACATATGCTGCCAGGAAATGAATTGTAGCCTTTGAAGGAAGGGATAGCCCCTTGACTGCGAATGTAGGCTTCAGCGATCCGGTCGAGTTCCATGGTGGTTATCCCCGGTTCGACCGCTTTGGCCATCAGTCGGTGTGTGTCCGCGACGATTCGTCCTGCTTCCCTCATAAAGACCAGTTCGGACTCGGACCTGCAAATAATCATCAGGATAACCCTCGCATACAAGATACGATCTCAGCGGTTACCGTATCGATTTCTTTTTCGCCGTCCACTTCGCGAAGCAGCCCTTTGTCAGAGTAGTAGGCGAGAAGTGGTGCTGTCTTGGAGATATACTCATCCAGACGTGTGCCGACCTTCTCTTCTGTATCATCCGAACGCTGATACAGCTCGCCGCCGCACTTATCACATACGCCTTCCTTCGCTGGTGCGTTGAACAAGACATGGTACGTCGATCCACAAGCCTTGCAGATCCGGCGGCCGGTCAACCGCGCAAGCAGCAGACTGCGATCCACCTTCAAGTTGACCACATGGTCGATACCACGATTCATTGCGCTCAGCATTTCGTCCAACGCCTCAGCCTGGGATAGTGTGCGCGGAAATCCGTCAAGCAGAAATCCCTTCTCACAATCCGGCTGCTGCAGACGTTCCCTGACAATGCCATTTGTCACATCATCCGGAACCAATAGTCCCTGATCTACATATTCCTTTGCCTTTTGCCCGAGCGGAGTGCCCTGCTTCATCGCCAGACGGAACGCATCTCCAGTGGAGATATGGGGAACTTGAAATTCCTCAACAATCCGTTCAGCCTGAGTGCCTTTGCCAGCTCCGGGCGGTCCCATGAATAGGATATTCATCTTGCGTTCCTCACTTTAAGCCCAATAAGCTCGAGCGGGCTTCCGATCATCTAGCGACGTCCGGGCAGCCCAGCACAAGAACCTATTGTTATTTATTGATAAACCCTTTGTAGTGGCGTTTGATCAACTGAGTTTCGATTTGCTTCATCGTATCCAGTGCAACCCCTACTACGATCAGCAAGGAGGTACCGCCAATCTGTACCGAACGCGGCAGACCTGCCAAAGCGCCAAAGGCAACCGGAAGAACAGAGATGATGGAAAGGAACAGCGCTCCGGAGAGCGTAATCCGCGACATAACACGCGTGATGTATGTCGAGGTCGGTTTGCCAGGACGAACGCCTGGAATGTAACCGCCGTTCTTCTTCATCTGATCCGCCATTTGTACCGGGTTAATCTGGACAAAGGTGTAGAAGAAGGTGAAGCCGATAATCAAGAGTACATACAGTACCATGCCTAGCGGCTGGTCATAGTACATATGCTTTGTTACCCATTGTGCCCAAGGCTTATCAGCCCAGAAGCCAGCAATCGTAACTGGGAACATAAGCAGAGACACTGCGAAGATAACCGGGATAACGCCTGCTCCATTAACCTTCAATGGAATGTGCGTGGATTGGCCACCATACATTTTACGTCCTACAACCCGTTTTGCATACTGCACAGGAATTTTGCGAATCCCTTGCTGTACGAAGATAACACCGACAATGATCGCAACAACCGCGATAAGGATAACGAGCGCCTTCACGATGTTCAGGAACAATTGATCGGAATCAATGAACTGGTCTGCGTAGATAGTACGGATATGCCCTGGAAATCCAGCGACAATACCGGCGAAGATAATGATCGAAATTCCGTTACCAATTCCTTTCTCGGTAATCTGTTCACCGAGCCACATCAGGAATGCAGTACCTGCGGTCAAGACGATTGCAATCATCGTATACGTAGCAAAGCCCGGATCCACAACGAATTGGAAATTATATTGACGGTTGAAGCCGATCGCTGTCGCGAACGCCTGAATCAGACCGAGAATAATCGTTCCGTAACGTGTAATTTGAGCCAGCTTCTTTTTCCCGTTCTCTCCCTCTTTTGCCCACTCGGCAAATTTGGGGATAACATCCATCGTCAACAATTGTACGATAATGGATGCGGTAATGTAAGGTACGATCGACATTGCAAAGATCGAAAACTGGAACAGCGCACCGCCGGAGAACGTATTGAGTACTCCGAACAGACTCGCTTGCTCTGAGTTGATTTGGTCAAACACAGATTTATCGATATTCGGCACCGGAATAAAGGCACCAATACGATAAATAAGCAAGATGAACAGGGTAAACAGTATTCTTTTGCGCAGATCTTCTACTTTCCAAATATTGGACAAGGTCTTGAACAATTAGATCACCTCGGTTTTACCGCCGGCAGCCTGGATTTTCTCTACCGCAGATTGAGAGAACTTATTTGCTTTCACAGTAAGTTGAACCTTGATCTCACCATTACCCAAGATCTTGATGCCGCTAAGCGAATTTTTTACGATGCCCTTCTCCTTCAAAATTTCAGGAGTGACTTCGCTACCTGCTGCAAAGCTATTCAGTTCATCTAGGTTGACAATGGCATATTCCTTGCGGAACGGATTGTTGAAGCCGCGCTTAGGCAAGCGACGGTACAACGGGTTTTGACCGCCCTCGAAGCCTGGACGAACACCGCCGCCGGAACGAGCATTTTGCCCTTTATGACCTTTGCCTGCAGTTTTACCGTTACCGGAACCAATCCCGCGTCCTTTGCGTTTTGGTTCTTGCTTGGACCCAGGAGCTGGTTTTAGCTCATGCAATTTCATCGATCGTTGCACCTCCTTATGTTTTGATGGCCCTAATTAGCCTATCTTCAGGCGATTAGCCTTGAACTTCTTCCACTTTAACCAGGTGGCTGACAGCAGTCACCATACCGCGAATAGCTGCATTGTCCGGTTGAACCACGGAATGATTAAGCTTACGCAAGCCCAGTGCCTTAACGGTTGCGCGTTGCTTCTCGTTACGGCCGATCAGACTGCGAACGAGGGTAATTTGCAGGTTTGCCATTGGATACCCCTCCTTAACCTAATAGCTCTTGAACGGTTTTGCCGCGCAATTTCGCTACGTCTTCTGCACGCTTCAGACGGGACAACCCTTCGAGCGTTGCATTCACCATGTTGATGGAGTTGGAGGAACCCAGGGATTTCGTCAGGATGTCGCCTACGCCTGCCAGTTCAAGAACTGCACGCACAGGACCACCTGCGATAACTCCGGTACCTTCAGAAGCTGGCTTCAGCAGCACTTCGCCAGCGCCAAAGTGACCCAGCACTTGGTGAGGGATGGTTGTTCCAACCAGTGGAACATGGATCAGGTTTTTCTTCGCATCGTCGATTCCTTTGCGAATCGCATCCGGAACTTCGGATGCTTTACCGATCCCTGCGCCAACCCAACCTTTGCCGTCACCGACAACTACAAGCGCACTAAAGCTGAAACGGCGTCCGCCTTTTACAACTTTGGATACGCGGTTGATGTGAACTACTTTTTCAGTAAGCTCTAACGTATTAGGATCTACACGCAAGTCGTTATACCTCCTTATTGGGGAATTCGGATTAGAATTCGAGACCCGCTTCACGAGCAGCGTCAGCCAGTTCTTGAATTCTTCCGTGATACAAATATCCGCCGCGGTCAAATACCACTTTGGTTACGCCTTTTGCTTTGGCGCGCTCAGCAATCAAAGTGCCTACTTGACGAGCCGCTTCTTTGTTTCCGCCGTTTTTCAGATCCTTCAGCTCTTTATCTTGAGTGGAGGCTGCTGCCAGCGTCACGCCGTTAACGTCATCAATCAATTGAACATATACATGTTTAGAGGAGCGGAATACGGACAGCCGAGGGCGTTCCACCGTTCCATTGATTTTTTTACGGACACGCAGGTGTCTCTTCAGACGGGCTTTTTTCTTATCGCCTTTAGTAATCATTCGAGGTTCACTCCCTTCATTCACCTTACCGATATAAGAGTTAAGCTGCTTTTACAAGCGGCTTACTTCTTCTTACCGGCTTTACCTTCCTTGCGAAGGATGCGTTCGCCTTCATATTTGATCCCTTTGCCTTTATATGGCTCAGGCTCACGTACAGCGCGGATTTTGGCAGCCAGGGCGCCTACGCGCTCCTTGTCGATGCCTTTAACGATGATTTTTGTATTCGAAGGAACTTCGAATTCAACATTCGCTTCCGGCTCGATCTCAACCGGGTGAGAGTAACCAACGTTCAGTACCACTTTTTCGCCGGACTTGCTCGCGCGGTAACCTACGCCAACAAGCTCCAACGTTTTCTGGAAACCTTCAGTTACGCCGTTTACCATGTTAGCTACAACACTGCGTGTTGTGCCATGCAGGGAACGATGCAGTTTATGATCAGAAGGGCGCTCTACCGAGATTTCGTTCTCCCCAATGACAATTTTCATGTCTTTGTGAAGCTCGCGGGACAGCGTTCCTTTCGGTCCTTTTACAGTAATCAATGTGTTATCCAAGGTAACGTTCACGCCAGCAGGCACTTGGATAGCTTTACGACCAATACGGGACATTGTTACACCTCCAATCGTTGTGAATCTGAATTACCAAACGTAGCAGACAACTTCTCCGCCGGATTTGGATTGACGAGCTTCTTTATCCGTTACGACGCCTTTGGATGTGGAAATAATCGCGATTCCCAGTCCTCCAAGCACGCGAGGGACTTCATTGCTTTTTGTGTACACGCGCAGTCCAGGCTTGCTAATACGCTTCAGTCCTGTAATAACACGCTCGTTGTTCGGGCCGTATTTCAGGAAAATACGGATAATCCCTTGTTTGTTGTCCTCGATATATTCAGCATCGCGGATAAAGCCCTCACGCTTCAAAATTTCGGCGATTTGCTTCTTCACTTTCGAAGCAGGCATTTCCACGGTTTCGTGACGAACGACATTCGCATTGCGGATGCGCGTCAGCATATCTGCAATCGGATCAGACATAACCATTCTTGTAAACCTCCTTCCCGAACTAGGCTGATTACCAGCTTGCTTTTTTGACGCCAGGAATCTGGCCTTTGTATGCTAATTCACGGAAACAAATCCGGCAGATTTTAAACTTTTGCAAAACGGAGTGCGGACGGCCGCAACGCTCGCAGCGCGTATAGGCGCGCACTTTAAACTTAGGCGTGCGTTGTTGCTTGACTTTCATCGAAGTTTTTGCCACTTGGTAATTACACCTCCTGTGGATTACTTCGCAAACGGCATGCCCAGTTGGGTCAGCAGCTCGCGAGCTTCTTCGTCCGTTTTTGCCGTCGTAACGATGACGACGTCCATTCCGCGGACCTTGTCGACTTTATCGTACTCAATCTCTGGGAAGATGAGTTGCTCTTTCAGACCCAGCGTATAGTTACCGCGGCCGTCAAAAGCTTTATTGGAAATTCCGCGGAAGTCGCGTACACGCGGAAGAGACACGTTGAACAATTTGTCGAGGAAGTAGTACATACGCTCGCCGCGCAGTGTCACTTTAACCCCGATTGGCATATTCTCACGAAGCTTGAAGCCCGCGATGGATTTCTTAGCACGAGTGATGACCGGCTTTTGACCGGAAATGAGACGAAGCTCTTCTACTGCAACATCCAGCACTTTGGAGTTGGAGACAGCCTCACCTACCCCCATGTTGATAACAACCTTCTCAACTTTCGGCACTTGCATTACCGAAGAATAGTTGAATTTTTGCATCAGGGCTGGGGTGATTTCATTCAGAAAACGATCTTTCATTCTTACTGCCATGAACTATGGACCTCCTTTCCGTCACATCAGATTAATCGATAACTTCGCCGGATTTACGAGCAATCCGAACTTTTTTGCCGTTATCCAGCACTTTGTAGCCTACACGAGTTACTTTTCCGCTCTTTGGATCAATCAGCATGACGTTCGATACATGGATCGGCGCCTCTTGCTCGATGATTCCGCCTTGCGGGTTTTGCTGCGATGGACGGGAATGCTTCTTCACGATATTCACGCCTTCTACAAGAACGCGATTTTCACGAGGATATGCTGCGATAACCCGACCTTTTTTGCCTTTATCTTTACCTGTGATTACGATGACATTGTCATCCTTTTTCACATGCAATTTGTTGTTGTGGGATTCCAGCACTTTTTTCAGCCTTGGCATTTGTTACACCTCCTGCTCACTTTAAGCGTTAAGGCAATATAGGTTCCCCATGAGCATACTGCTCGCCGGGGCTGGTATTAGATAACTTCCGGTGCCAGCGATACGATCTTCATGAAATCGCGGTCGCGCAGCTCACGTGCTACTGGTCCGAAGATACGAGTTCCGCGAGGGCTCTTGTCGTCTTTAACAATTACCGCTGCATTCTCGTCAAATGCGATGTAAGATCCGTCTTTACGACGTACAGAACGTTTGGTACGAACGATTACTGCTCTTACAACGTCACCCTTTTTGACAACGCCGCCTGGTGTTGCTTGTTTAACGGAGCAAACAATCAGATCACCGATATGCGCTGCACGACGTCCTGTACCACCCAGAACACGGATACACATCAGCTCTTTTGCGCCAGAGTTGTCAGCAACAGCTAAACGCGAAAATGGTTGAATCATTTATTGGTCCTCCTTTCGGACATTCCTTTTTCAAATCCGATTCAAGCGCCCGATGGCATCGGCACGCTATCGCATGATATTTAAAGGATAACCGCAGCTTCAACGACTTCAACCAGTCTCCAACGTTTGTCCTTGGAAAGCGGACGAGTCTCCATGATTTTAACGGTATCACCAATTTTAGCTTGATTGTTTTCGTCATGCGCTTTGAATTTCTTCGTGTATTTAATGCGCTTATGGTACAGATTGTGTTTTTTGTAGGTTTCTACTGCAACAACAATCGTTTTGTCCATCTTGTCGCTCACGACCTTGCCGATTTGAACTTTGCGGGCGTTACGCTCTTCGCTCATGTTCTTCCTCCTTCCTTCAGCCGAGGCTTTAGGCTTCTAGTTCAGGTTAAAGGCTATCATTATCTATCAATTAGCTGCTGATTCCGAGTTCTCTCTCACGCAATACGGTTTTAGCACGAGCTATTTCCTTCCGCACATCACGGATCCGAGTCGGGTTGTCCAGTTGGCCAGTAGCCAATTGAAAACGAAGGTTGAACAGTTCTTCCTTGAAACCGGCGACTTTCTGTTCAATCTCAGCAGATGTTAGGTTGCGAAATTCACTAGCTTTCATTTGCTTCACCACCCACTTCTTCGCGTTTCACAAACTTCGTTTTGATCGGGAGCTTGTGGGAAGCGAGGCGCATTGCTTCACGTGCGATTTCTTCGGAAACACCAGCAAGCTCAAACAACACTTTGCCTGGTTTTACAACCGCAACCCATTTCTCCACATTACCTTTACCGCTACCCATCCGTACCTCAAGCGGCTTTTGCGTAATTGGCTTGGAAGGGAAAATTTTGATCCATACTTTACCGCCCCGGCGAATGTAGCGAGTCATCGCGATACGAGCGGCCTCGATCTGACGGTTCGTAATCCATGCCGGCTCAAGAGCTTGCAGACCGAATTCGCCAAAGTGTACTTCTGTACCGCCTTTAGCACGGCCTTTCATTTGACCGCGGTGTTCTTTGCGGTGTTTGACGCGTTTAGGCACCAACATGATTAGTTGCCTCCTTCCTGGGGAGCTTTCTTCTTCGTTGGAAGGACTTCGCCACGGTAGATCCATACTTTTACGCCGATACGGCCGTAAGTTGTATGAGCTTCTGCTGTTCCGTAGTCAATGTCGGCACGCAGCGTATGCAGCGGAACCGTTCCTTCGCTATATCCTTCAGTACGAGCAATCTCAGCGCCACCAAGACGACCGCTAACCGATGTCTTGATTCCTTTTGCGCCAGCACGCATCGAACGTTGGATCGCTTGCTTCATCGCACGACGGAAAGATGTCCGGCGCTCAAGTTGTTGAGCAATGCTTTCAGCCACGAGAATCGCGTCCAGATCCGATTGCTTGATTTCAGAGATATTGATGTGCACCTTTTTGCCGCCGGAAATCTTAGCCAGATCCGAGCGCAAAATTTCTACTTCAGAGCCGCCTTTACCAATAACCATACCTGGCTTGGCAGTGTGAATCGTTACATTCACGCGGTTAGCCGCACGCTCGATCTCGATGCGGGAAACTGCAGCGTCCTTCAGTTTGTTTTTCAGGTGCTCACGAATTTTAACGTCTTCCAGCAACAGATCACCAAAATCTTTGCCGGCATACCATTTCGATTCCCAATCACGGATGATACCAATCCGCAGACCGACCGGATTTACCTTTTGACCCACACGTTATCCCTCCTTATTTTTCAGATACCACCAATGTAATGTGGCTGGTTCTTTTATTGATTCTGCTTGCGCGTCCCATCGCACGCGGGCGGAAACGTTTCATGGTTGGCCCTTGGTTAACATAGACCTGGGAGATAACCAGATTGTTCACGTCCAATTGGAAATTGTGCTCTGCGTTAGCGATCGCGGAATTCAAAAGCTTCTCCACAATCGGCGATGCTGATTTAGGGGTATGGCGCAAAATGGAAATCGCTTCGCCAACTTGCTTGCCGCGGATCAGATCCACAACCAATTGCGCCTTGCGCGGTGCAATGCGCACAAAATTGGCACTGGCTTTAGCTTGTTGCATTGTTGAACCTCCTCTCAGTTACAGTCGCTTCCAAGCAGAACTTATCTTCTGCCTGTTTTTCTGTCGTCGTCAGTATGGCCTTTGTACGTGCGAGTTGGTGCAAATTCACCAAGCTTGTGTCCAACCATATCCTCTGTCACGTATACCGGCACATGTTTACGTCCATCATACACAGCAAACGTGTGACCGATAAACTGCGGGAAAATGGTGGAGCGACGGGACCAAGTTTTGATAACGACTTTTTTGTTCGTTTCGTTCAAGACCTCGACTTTTTTCAGCAGGTAGCCGTCAATAAACGGACCTTTCTTCAAGCTGCGACCCATTTGGAATCCTCCCTTCGTCGAACCTTATGCTCACGCGCTATAATTAACAAGCGATCCGTATTACTTTGTACGAGGACGTACAATGTATTGGCTGGATGCTTTTTTCTTCTTGCGTGTTTTGTAACCAAGGGTTGGTTTGCCCCATGGAGACATAGGCGATTTGCGTCCGATTGGAGCGCGACCTTCACCACCACCGTGAGGGTGATCATTCGGGTTCATTACAACACCGCGAACTTCAGGACGCTTGCCGAGCCAACGGGAACGGCCAGCTTTACCAATCTTGATCAGCTCATGATCTTCGTTGCCTACGGAACCGATTGTAGCGCGGCATACTTTCAGGATGCGACGCACTTCACCGGAAGACAGACGAATAACAGCATAGTCGTCCTCTTTACCGAGCAATTGAGCTTCGGTACCAGCAGCACGAACTAGCTGTCCGCCTTTGCCAGGTCTCATCTCGATGTTGTGAATAACTGTACCAACTGGGATGTTCTCCAGTGGAAGCGAGTTGCCCACTTTAATATCAGAAGCTGGACCGGAGGAGATTTTGTCCCCAACTTTCAGCCCTTTTGGTGCGATGATATAACGTTTTTCACCGTCTGCATAGTTGATCAGCGCGATGTTGGAAGTACGGTTCGGATCGTATTCGATCGTTGCAACAGTACCGATGATTCCATCCTTGTTCCGTTTGAAATCGATAATCCGGTATTTGCGTTTATGTCCGCCGCCATGATGACGAACCGTGATTTTACCTTGGTTGTTGCGTCCAGCTTTTTTGAAAAGCGGAGCCAGCAACGATTTCTCCGGTGTGCTTGTCGTAATCTCTTCGAACGTGGAGACGGACATCGCACGACGAGCAGGAGAAGTCGGTTTATACTTCTTAATTGGCACTTCTATTCCCTCCTCTTATACCGTGTGAATTAAACCGTTTCAAAGAATTCCAATTCTTTGCTGTCTTCGCTCAGTTGAACGAATGCTTTCTTCCATTCGGAAGTGTAACCAGCGTGACGACCTTGGCGCTTCGGCTTACCTGGCACACGCAGTGTGTTTACATTAACAACTTTAACTTTGAAGATTTCTTCGATAGCTTGCTTGATTGAAGTTTTATTCGCACGAATATCCACTTCAAATACATAGCGTTTGCTAGCCATCATCTCAGTTGTGCGTTCGGTAATGACCGGGCGCTTGATAATATCGCGTGGATCTCTACTCATTATGCAAGCACCTCCTGAACTTTTAGAGCCGCTTCCTTGGTAATGATCAGTTGGTCGTGTTGCAGTACATCAAGAACATTGATGCCGTCTGCAGCGACAAATTTCACACCAGGGATGTTGCGGGCGGACAGTGCAACGTTATCCTCGTAACCTGCTGTTACAACCAGCGCTTTGCGGGCAACTTTCAGGTTATTCAGAATAGCTGCAAATTCCTTCGTTTTCGGTTGAGCCAGAGCAAGCTGATCCAACACGATAATTCCGTTATCAATCACCTTGGAAGAAAGAGCGGATTTGATAGCCAAACGGCGAACTTTCTTAGGCAACTTGAATCCGTAGCTACGAGGAGTTGGTCCGAATACGGTACCGCCGCCAACCCATTGCGGGGAGCGAATGCTTCCTTGACGAGCACGGCCTGTTCCTTTTTGTTTCCAAGGCTTGCGACCGCCACCACGAACTTCGGAGCGACCTTTAGTCTTGTGCGTTCCTTGACGTTCCGCAGCTTGCTGCAGAACAACAGCGCTATGCAATACGTGAACATTCGGCTCGATTCCGAACACGCTGTCGGACAGTTCGATTTCCTCGACTTGCGAGCCGCTCACATTATATACTGCTACTTTTGGCACTAGATGTTCCTCCTTTCCTTATTTCTTCACCGTAGATTTAATACGGACAAAGCTGTTTTTCGCTCCTGGGATCGAGCCTTTCACGAGCAGCACGTTGCGCTCGGCATCGACACGCACGATCTCAAGGTTTTGAATCGTAATCGTATCCGAACCCATATGTCCTGGCAGGCGTTTGCCCTTTGGAACACGGTTAGCTTGGATCGAACCCATGGAACCTGGACCGCGATGGTAGCGGGAACCGTGGGACATAGGACCTGTGCTTTGACCCCAGCGTTTAATTACGCCTGCAAAGCCTTTACCTTTGGAGATCCCCGTTACGTCAACGAATTCTCCTTCAGTGAACAGGTCAGCCTTCAGCTCTGCGCCTACCTCGTATTCGCTCAGGTTCACACCGCGGAACTCACGAATGTAGCGCTTAGGAGCCGTGTTGGCTTTTTTAGCATGGCCGCTCTCAGGCTTGTTCGCTCTGCTCTCTTTCTTGTCGGCAAAGCCAAGCTGAATCGCTTCATAGCCATCATTCTCTTGGTCTTTCTTCTGCAGAACCACGCAAGGGCCAGCCTCGATAACTGTAACAGGCACGACATTGCCCTCGGCTGTAAATACTTGCGTCATTCCAAGTTTTTTACCTAAGATACCTTTCATGTTGACACCTCGTTTCCTTTGCTAATCCGTTCTGAATTAAAGTTTGATTTCGATATCTACACCGGACGGCAGGTCCAAGCGCATCAATGCATCGACGGTTTGCGGCGTTGGGTTGACAATATCGATCAGACGCTTATGTGTGCGCATTTCGAATTGCTCCCGCGAATCCTTGTACTTGTGTACCGCACGCAAAATCGTGATGATTTGCTTTTCCGTTGGAAGCGGAATCGGACCGGACACGCCTGCTCCGGAACGCTTTGCAGTTTCAACAATCTTCTCTGCGGATTGATCAAGAATTCTGTGATCGTAAGCTTTCAAGCGAATACGAATCTTTTGCTTTGCCATATAATTCCCTCCTTCTATCGCCCAATTAGGTATCGGACATACTCCGTGAGAAAACCCGATCGATGCCCCATGGCAAAGGGGCCGGGTGTGTCGGCAACCTCTCACATCATCGCACAGTCACAGACCAACTTCACTAGTATACAAAATTATTCGGCCCATTGCAACATCTAGGCGTAGATTTATTCGAATATTTTCCCTTGTTGCAAGCGCACGGCCAACCTTACTACACAGTATAGACGACTCTGGAATAATTATCCTGACTAGTCGATCGTATAGATGCTCCAATCCCCCTGCTTGCTCTGCCGAATCGCATACATGAGCTTGACCTCTTTGATGTCCCCCGTGTTACTGTCCAACTGCTCTCCAAGCACATAAATTTGATACTGGTGATAGGAGCCTTTAAACGTTTCAATACTATCGATGCCCGTAAATCTATACTGGAGGTTATCGCCGTAATAAAAGCCGAGAATATCCGCCATCTTCTCCTCGCCGAAGCCTGCTTTGAACGCTTCATAGTCATGCTCCACCAATGCGGTCAGATGCTTCTCCAGCACTTCCAGCACAGTCTGTTCATTTTCAGCCACCTGATCAGCATAAGACTTGGGATCAAAGTCCAAGCCAGCTTGAAATGCTGTTGGCTGTTGCTGCCCGTCAGCTTCCGTATTTTGCTTATACACTGGCTCTTCGGAATTTTGTATCTTGCCCGCCTCTGGCGCATCGTTCCCACATGCCCCCATCAGTAAGAGCACTGTAATCATAACAATCAGAGTATAGCTCTTCTTCATTGCACTACCGCCTTCTAGGGCGTGTCTGAACACTCTGAACGGAACAGATCTGGCCGAATTTTCGTTCCAAGCAAGGCGCTTTTTCGCAGCATGGGGCGAAAAGGCGGGGAGAGATGCCCTTGAACGGGTTTTCAGACACGACCTAATATAATGTAGAGATAAATATGTTGACGTAACCAATGACTGGAAGGTTTCGCTCCAACAGCGAATAGCCCGCAGGGTGACAGATGATCCTGCCTTCCCTGCGAGCTATTTAACCTTATGAATGAATGAACGATTAACCCTTTACACCGCCAACGGTCATCCCCTGAACAAAATACTTCTGCAAGAACGGATATACGATCAAAATCGGGACACTGGCGACAATCGTCATCGTAGCCCGAATCGAGGTTGGCGTCACATTCGTGCCGCCGCTGCCTGCAGATTGATAGACATCGCCCGCTGAGGCGGTGGCCGAGGTGTTGGAGGTCTGTAATATTTTCATCAGTTCATATTGCAGCGTACTTAGTTTAATGTTGGAAGAGTTGTACAGAAAGACGTCGAACCAGGAATTCCATTGCCCCACCGCCACGAACAGCGATACGGTCGCCATTGCAGGAACCGTCAGCGGCAGCACGATGCGAATAAAGGTTGTGAATTCGCCTGCTCCGTCGATTCGCGCGGATTCTAGTATGCCATCTGGCAGACCCTCGATGAAGGAGCGAATAACGATCATATTGAATACACCGATGATGCCTGGGAAAATATAAACCCAGAAGGAATTCACCAAGCCGAGATCCTTGATGAGCAGATAGGTGGGAATCAATCCTCCGCTGAAATACATCGTGAACACGAAGAACATCGTAACAAACTTGCGCAGCACGAATTCGGATCGACTGATCGTGTAGGCTAGCATTGCTGTACAGAATACGGCGATTGCGGTGCCGATCAATGTGCGAAGCGCCGAAATCAGGGTTGCACCATATATATCACTTTCCCCGAAAATATACTTGTAATTATCCCATGTCCACTCCCGCGGCCATAGATAGATGCCCCCTCGAACAGCATCATTAGCATCATTGAACGATACGGCGATCATATTCACAAAGGGGTAGATAGTCACAACCATCAGGCAGATCATCATTGTTATGTTCCCTATATCGAACAAGCGGTCACTCAGACTGAAGTAGCGCAAGCGGGATGTCGGTACTTTCTGCATGGCTTGAGGCCTCCTTGAATTAGAATAATCGGCTTTCCCCCATCCTCTTGGCAATATAGTTCGCCGAGAAGAGGAAGGCAAAGCTTACTAAGGTTTTGAATATGCCCGCCGCAGTTCCCAGCGAGAAGTTCCCCAGCCCCATGCCATACTTCAGTACAAATATATCAAGGTTCTCCGAGTAATCGACATTCATCCCGTTACCTAGCAAATATTGCGGCTCGAATCCCGATTCCAGAATATGCCCCAAATTCATAATCAACAAAATAATAATGACCGGCTTTAACCCTGGAAGCGTAATATGGAGAATGCGTTGAAAACGGTTGGCTCCGTCAATCTCAGCCGCTTCATATTGAGACGGATCAATGGTTGTGATGGCAGCCAAATAAACAATCGTGTTCCAGCCAACATCCTTCCATACCTCGGTAGCGCCAAGAATGCCCCAGAAATATTCCCCCTTGCCCATCCATAGCACAGGACTGTCAATCAGGCGAAGCTTCATTAGAAGCAGATTGATTATGCCATCCGGAGACAGCACCGTCAGCACGATACTGGATGCCACCACCCAGGAGATGAAGTGGGGCAGATAGCTGATGGTCTGAACCACCCGTTTGAAAATGATATGTTTCAATTCGTTCAACAGGATCGCCAGCGTAATGGCAGTCACAAAGCCCAGTACCAGCTTAATAGAGCTCATAGCCAGTGTATTGCGCAGCACCCGATAAAAGGTGTCATCCTCAAACAAGGTTCGGAAATGCTGCCAGCCTACCCACTTCTGCTCCGAGAAGCTCTTGGACGGCTTATAATTTTGGAAGGCCGTTGTCCAACCCCATAGCGGAAGGTACTTGAAGACGAATGCCCATAGCACAAAAGGAATGCACATGAACAGCAGCACTTTTTGCTGCAGCACACGCTTGAAAAACAGGCCACTTCTACTTATTTGGATACCGTTGATTTCAACCGCTGAATCGGCAGGCTGTATCGGCTTCTCCACTGTCTGCAGCTCCTTTCCGTCATTACCATCGACTCTAGAGGGGGGAGAGCCGCTCCAGCTCGCCCCCCTCAACGCAGATCCTATGGTCTACCTCTTTCTTACCATTTGCCCGCTACCCGATTTTTCACAGCCTCTGTGATGGTTTCCTCATACTTCGCCTTATCGAGCTTGTTCAGCTCGCCCATATAATCGTTCCATAGCTTCTCGAAGTTGCCTGGCGACTCCAGAATCAGGTTCGGCAGATATTTGCGCTGCAGATCATCCGCCTTCGTAATGATAATCTGCTCCGGCGAGCCCTGCTCGATCGCAATCGACCAGGCCGGGAACCACGGGCGCTCCTCAGGCTTGCTGAACAGCTCGCTAAAGGTTTGGATACCATAGGCGTCCAGAAACGCCTTGTCCCCATCGGTATAGGTGCCGCGAGCAACCTCAGGCTGATTGGCAGGGCTATAAGCATTGCCGCTGGACAACGTAGAGTTGCCGCCATACTTTGGCCATTCGCTAACAAAGTAGGTGAAGCCGAATTGACGACTCATCTCCACATCATCATGGTATTTCCGTTGCTCTTCATTGGCATAATGGAAGCGTCCGTTCTCATCTACACTATAGGTCTGATCCTTGATGCCCCACTGCACCAGAATCTGATTTTCTTCCTTCAGCAGATTGTCAAAATACTGAATAATACGCTCCGGCTCCTTCGCCTTGATGCTGATGCCGACTGCATAGTTCGCGATAAAGCCTGGCGGGTCGATATACTGATCCTTGATGTCCTTGTCAAATACGATCGGCAGCGGGGCATAACGCTTCTCATCGATACCTGCTTCACGCAGATTTTTCGTCGCATCCCCAATCTGCCAGCCGTAGTTGAAGTAACCGAGCACACGTCCCGATGTCAGCTTCGCCAAGTATTGATCCTTGTTCATCGTGAAGGACTCTGGATCGAACAGCCCCAGCGAATTCACCTCATTAAGCTTTTGAATCCAGCGCTTCTGTTCCTCGGTTCCAGCTACCATCCGCGCTTCATGTGTCTCCATATTGACCATCACACTGCCATCGTTCGGATACCCTGCCAGATGCATCGCCGGGTTCTGCAGGGTGAAGAAGTTATTCGGCACACCAGCCAGGGACACGAAGCCGATCGTCTCCTTCCCGTCTACGGTCGGGTACTTCTCCTTGTATTGCTTGATCAGATCGAAATATTCATCCAGCGTCGTAATTTTCGGATAATTGAATTCCTTCAGCACGGAGCGCTGAATCCAGAAGGCGCCTCCGCCAATGTTCGGATCACCGACATATTCCCCCTGGTTGGCAGTGTAGGGCAGCGTATAGATTTTCCCATCCGTGTGACGCATTTTATCAAAATAAGGCCCGTACACCCGCTTAATATTGGGGCCATACTGCTCGATCAGATCATCCAGCGGAATATATGCCTCTGCGTCCATGAGCTTAGCCATCTCCCCACTGGAGCTGATTACATCCGGGTATTCGCCGCTAGCAATCATGACACCCGCTTTCGTCACACTGTCCCCGACCAGATATTCCATTTTGAAATCGACGCCCGTCTGCTTCTGAAGCTCCTTGCCGATCGCCGTCTCGCTTGCCAGTGTATCCTTCTTCCCTGAACCAAAATGATAGTAGGTGTAGGTAACAGGTGATGTGTCTTGTGTGTCGGCTGCCGAGGCATCTGGAGCCGTATTGTTAGATTTATTCGGAACATTGCTGTTCCCTCCATCCCCGCAGGCTCCCAGCACTGTGGCGAGCAGGATGGCCATGGAGACGGCCATCAGCTTTCGTGTCAACATGTGGATGAATCCCCCTTCATTCTTTTTAAATGTAAGCACTTTCATTATAAGTGGAAAGCGCTCCCTTGATGACCCGACAAACCATACTATCTGCTTTGAAAAACATATTCGTCCGTTTCTGTGCGACAAGTTGTGCGACGAGTGGAAAACATAAACCCGCAGCAGACAGCCTTACTTGTTACCCAGCTCTTGTGGCAGCCCGATCCTAATGCATGTTCCCTCGCCCTTCTGGGATGTGATGGAGAAGTCGAAGCGGGAAGGATAGCACAGCTTGAGCCGATAATACGCATTTTTCATACCAACCTTATCTCCGATCTCCGAATCCTGGGTCAAGTAACGCTGAAGCTCCTCCAGCTTATCTCCCGACATCCCTGCACCGTTGTCGCGCAATGTGAAGATGAGGCGGTCTCTCTGCACCGATACAGAGATTGTAATGATCCCCCTCTCCGGGCTAGACTCCATCCCGTGGATGCTCGCATTTTCCACGAACGGGAGAATGACCATTTTGGGAATGCGATGCTCCAGAGCCGCCGGATCAGCAACGACACTGTATTCCAGCTTGTCACCGAAACGGTATTTCTGTATTTCCAGAAAGCTGCGAATCAGCTCCAGTTCCTCACTAACCTTGACCTCATTCTGACTCCATGAGATGGATTTGCGAAATATCTGCGCCATATTATGAATGATCTTGGCCGTTTCCTTCTCTCCCTTGATGAGACTTCGCATGCGCACCGACTCCAAGGTGTTGAACAAAAAGTGGGGATTAATCTGACTATGTAAGGCATGCAGTTGCGCCTGCTGCTGCTTCAGCTCCAGATCCTTCTTCTGAATATCAGCCACATAGACCTCATTAATGAGCGTATGAATCGTCTCCGTCATCCGGTTGAATTCTAGTGTGAGCTGCCCAATCTCATCGCGTGCGTCCTCATGGGGTATCGTCTGGAAGTTCTGGCTCTTCACCTTCTTCATGTGTCGAAGTATGCGCACGAGCCGCACATGCAGGGAACGCGACATGGCCGCGATAATGATCGTGGGCAATACAAAGTTAATACAGGCCAGCCAGATGACAAAGGAACGGGACTTCCTCACCTCATTCAGAACCAGCTCCTCGTCCATGACCCCGTGCAGTGTCCAGCCCTCCAAGTAATTAATTCCCGTGTAGTCTGCTTCAAATAGCTGAGCGCTGCGGGGCAATGCAATATCCTCGAACTGCAGCTTCCGCGTTCGCCAGTCCTCCTCCATACTGTTGCCGAAGCGAATCGTTCCCGCAGGATCAACCAGATATAGCTTCCCGTTAAACGCGCTACTCATAAATTTCTGTCGTAGCAGCTCCGTGTTCAGATCAATCTTCATTAATTGCTCGATGCCGCCGGTATGATAGTTATTGAGCTTTTGAATCAGGCTAAAGGTGTCGCCGGAGTAAACAAACGAAGGATAAGAGGCGGTTGATGCGTTGGATTGAATATACCAGTCCGTATGGCGAATCGTCTCGGCTAATTTATCGATATAGCCAGAGGCAAGGACAGTAGGGTTGTCGGTATAGACCTGATACCACCGGACACCCTGGATATGCCGGTCTGCCAGCGTTCCCACAAGATAAGCATTATAGGTCTCGATATATTCCATCTGGCTGACAAACGGCCGCGCAATCGTCTTATTAAAGATCGGGTCGGCGTAGAACGAGTAGGATAAACCTACAGCCTGATCAATCATCACCCGCAGGTCGTTCTTGAGATTATCCAGTGCGGCTGCCGCGTCGCTGGTCTTCTGGCTGCGAACATTGGCTGTCGTGACTTGATAAAAGACGATGTTGGTCACAACAATAGGGATGAAAACAGACAAAAGATACATCAGGAGCAGCTTGTCACGCAGTTTCATATAATTCAGATTCAGATGAATTTTCATTAATCTCCCCTCTCCCGCTCAACAAGCAGCTTGTTGCGATACTCCGTTGGCGTGAGCCTCTCCAGCTTCTCGAACTGAGTGACGAAATAATCTGCATTTGGGATACCGATGCGTGCCGCGATCTCATATATGCGCAGGTCAGTCTGGCGAAGTAGCCTCTTCGCCTCCTGCACACGTAGCGTGAGCACATATTCATTGAAATAGACGCCATAGCTCTTGCGGAATAACCGTCCGAGATAGACGGCATTCATATAAAACCTTGCTGCAATGCTTTTGAGACTGATGTTATCACAGTAGTGCGCATCAATATATTTCTTGATTCGGTGAATGTCCCCTTTAAGTTGCTCCTTGCGCAACTGCCCAATATAGTCGTCCGCCTCCTCCAGCGCGGACAAGACATGCTCCTGTAGCAGCTTTAGGCTCCATAAGAGATAATCGCGTTCGGCCAGCTCCTGCACGTGTTGAAGCCGTTCATCCATGCCTCCCATCTCCTTGATAACAGCCTGAATGCCGCCGAAGCATCTGGAGAGAGCGCTGGCTACCGCCTGTGGAGCGAACCGCTGCTCCTGAAACTGCCGGAACATGCTCAGGGCGGCAGCGTAGTATTCCGTCCTGTTCCCTTCCTCCACATGCATAATCAGCTCCTGGCACAGCTCCTGGCTCATATCAAACACATAGAGAGGTTGATTCTTAATCTGCTCGAACAAGATGACCTCTCTGTTCTCGGCATACTTATGCTTAGCAGCCTCGTTAGCACTCGTATAGGAACGCCGAAGCTCGGAGAGACGATTAACGCCTTCGCCAGCATATAGGCTGACCGACATTCCCAGACGTCTCGTCAACTGGTCGCGTAGCTTCGCCAGTGCCTGCATCTGATCCGAGCCATATTGCCTGAGCCAGTCCAGTCTCAACAGAATCCCTACCTCCCCCAGTCGTTGCTCCATAACAGGGAAGGTGGCAGAGGTGACAGATTGCAGCGCATCCTGCAACTGCTTGATGCTTGTCAGCTTGTCATCTGTTGCCCCGTGAAGATGTAGCACCACGTATAAAAAACCAGCAGTCTTCTCCAGTCCCAGTGCAGCGGCATACCGCTCCGCTTGTTCGCCATGCTCCTCATGCACTAGCGCCTCTAGCATACGATGGCTTGGCAACGTCATAGGCATAGCGCTCATCGTATACGACAGCTTGCGAAGCGTACTTACCATCTCCTCCTCATCGATTGGCTTCAGGATGTAATCATGCACCCCGTAACGCATCGCCTGCTGAGCATACTTGAAATCATCATAGCCGCTAATAATGACAAATGCCGGATTACACTCGTTATGCTCCTTCACATTGCGGATCAGCTCCAGCCCGTCAACAATCGGCATGCGAATGTCGGTAATGACCAGATCCGGCTGCAGCCGCTCCATCAGTTGCAGTGCCTCCCTCCCGTTCTCGGCCTCTCCTGTAATCGTATAGTTGAGTTGCTCCCATGGTATCAGCTCCAGCAGTCCCTTACGGACGAATACTTCATCGTCTACAAGCAGCACCTTGAACATTCAATTTCCCCTTTCTGTGATCATCACTCTTCCATATATGGTATTTTATAATAATTCCCCCAAATGAATTATAAAGAAATAACCGGCAGACAACTACCGGTTCCATCATAAATATAGTAATGCGGCCTCCACAAAAATAAAAAAAGTGCAAGCCCCGGGCAATAAACCCATGAGCTTGCACTTTGTGTAAGCAGAAGCAGCTAATGCTGCAGCCCGCTTATTTTTGGATAGTAGCAACAGCGCCAGCGCCTACAGTACGGCCGCCTTCGCGGATCGCGAAGCGAGTACCTTCTTCGATCGCGATAGGAGCGATCAGTTCAACGGTAACGGTGATGTTGTCACCAGGCATTACCATCTCGCTGCCTTCTGGCAGGTTGATGATACCTGTTACGTCAGTTGTACGGAAGTAGAACTGTGGACGGTAGCCTGTGAAAAAAGGCTTATGACGTCCGCCCTCTTCTTTAGTCAGGACGTAGATTTGAGCTGTGAAGTTAGTGTGAGGCTTAACGGAACCTGGTTTGGAGATAACTTGACCACGCTCGATGTCTTTACGCTCAACACCACGCAGCAACGCACCGATGTTGTCACCAGCTTGAGCGGAGTCCAGCAATTTGCGGAACATCTCTACGCCAGTACATACGGATTTGCGAGCTTCTTCAGCCAGACCAACGATTTCAACCTCGTCGCCTACTTTAACAGCACCGCGCTCTACGCGACCTGTAGCAACTGTACCACGACCAGTGATTGTGAATACGTCCTCGACAGGCATCAGGAAAGGCTTGTCAACGTCACGCTCTGGAGTTGGGATATAAGCGTCGATCTGTTCGAACAGTTCAACAACTTTGTCAGCCCAAGGACCATCTGGGTTAGCCAGTGCTTCACGAGCAGCACCACGGATGATTGGAGTGTCGTCGCCTGGGAACTCATATTCGTTCAGCAGGTCACGAACTTCCATCTCAACCAGTTCCAGAAGCTCTTCGTCTTCAACCATGTCGCATTTGTTCAGGAATACGACGATGTAAGGAACGCCTACTTGCTTGGACAGCAGGATGTGCTCGCGAGTTTGCGGCATAGGGCCGTCAGCAGCGGATACAACCAGGATTGCTCCGTCCATTTGAGCTGCACCAGTGATCATGTTTTTAACGTAGTCGGCGTGACCTGGGCAGTCAACGTGTGCATAGTGACGGTTAGGTGTTTCATATTCTACGTGGGAAGTGGAGATTGTGATCCCGCGCTCGCGCTCTTCTGGAGCTTTGTCGATTTGGTCAAAAGCGATAGCTGCGCCGCCGTATCTTTTGGAAAGAACGGTAGTGATGGCAGCAGTCAGAGTTGTTTTACCATGGTCAACGTGACCGATGGTACCGATATTAACGTGCGGTTTATTACGTTCAAATTTAGCCTTTGCCATTGAACTTAATCCTCCTTAATAATTGGGAATTATATGTGTGGGCCAGATAAAAGCCGGTGAAGGCAATCATCAGGCCAAATGCACTTGTGTGTTCAGACAGCTCTTATTGAGCGCCTTTGGTTTTGGAGATAATCTCTTCCGAGATCGATCTTGGAACCTCTTCATAGTGAGACAGCTCCATTGCGAAAACACCGCGTCCTTGTGTACCGGAGCGAAGCGTTGTGGAGTAACCGAACATCTCAGCCAAAGGCACCTTGGCACGGATAATTTGTGCGCCTGCACGGGAATCCATACCTTCGATGCGACCGCGACGGGAGTTCAGCATGCCCATAACGTCACCCATGTACTCTTCAGGAACAGTAACTTCCACTTTCATGATTGGCTCAAGCAGAACCGGATTACACTTATCCTTCGCTGCTTTGAGCGCCATGGAACCTGCAATCTTAAACGCCATCTCAGAGGAGTCGACGTCATGGTAAGATCCGTCAACGATTCTAGCTTTGATATCAACGAGCGGGAAGCCAGCCAGAACGCCGTTCTTCATCGACTCTTCGATACCAGCTTGAACAGCCGGAACATACTCACGCGGTACAACACCACCGACAATTTTGTTCTCGAATACAAATCCTTCTCCTGGCTCTTGAGGCTCGAACTCGATCCATACGTGACCGTATTGACCACGGCCACCGGACTGACGAACGAATTTACCTTCAACTTTAGCAGGAGTGCGGAAGGTCTCACGATAGGCTACCTGCGGCTTACCAACATTGGTTTCCACTTTGAATTCACGACGCATACGGTCAACGATGATTTCCAGGTGAAGCTCACCCATACCAGCGATGATCGTTTGGTTCGTCTCTTCATCTGTGTACGCGCGGAAGGTTGGGTCTTCCTCAGCCAGCTTGGAGAGCGCTACGCCCATTTTGTCCTGGTCGGCTTTCGTTTTTGGCTCGATAGCAATCTCGATAACCGGCTCAGGGAAGTTCATGGATTCAAGAATAACCGGGTTTTTCTCATCGCAGAGCGTGTCGCCAGTGATGGTGTCTTTCAGACCCACCGCAGCAGCAATATCTCCAGAGTATACCACGGAAATCTCTTCACGACTGTTCGCATGCATCTGAAGGATACGTCCAATTCTTTCGCGCTTGCCTTTAGTGGCATTCAGCACGTAGGAACCGGAATTCAGAACTCCAGAATACACGCGGAAGAACGTCAGTTTACCCACGAACGGGTCGGTAGCAATCTTGAACGCCAATGCTGCGAACGGTTGATCGTCAGCAGATTTGCGAACAGTTTCTGTTCCGTCTTCAAGAACACCCTTGATGTCTGGAACGTCGGTTGGAGCTGGCAGGTAATCTACAACAGCATCCAATACGAATTGCACACCTTTGTTGCGGTAAGAAGAACCGCAGACAACTGGGAAGATTTTCACTTCACATACGCCCTTGCGGAGCGCAGCTTTAATCTCAGGGATCGAAATCTCTTCGCCTTCAAGATACTTCATTGTCAGCTCTTCGTCAAGCTCGGCAACTTTCTCTACCAGCTCAAGACGAAGCTCTTCAACTTTCTCTTTCAGTTCAGCCGGGATTTCGATTTCTTCTGGATCTTTACCCAGATCATCTTTATACTTGTAAGCTTTGCGCTCAACGATGTCTACCAGGCCGATAAAGTCGTTCTCAGCTCCGATTGGAAGCTGAATCGCTACCGCATTTGCTTGGAGACGCTCACGCATGCTAGTAATTACATTCAAATAATCTGCACCGATGATGTCCATTTTATTGACATAAGCAATACGTGGAACACCATAACGGTCAGCCTGACGCCATACGGTTTCAGACTGAGGCTCTACGCCCTCTTTTGCACTGAAAACCCCAACGGCCCCGTCCAATACACGCAGGGAGCGTTCAACTTCAACAGTGAAGTCAACGTGACCCGGAGTATCAATGATATTAATGCGGTGACCCTTCCATTGAGCGGTAGTCGCAGCGGAAGTAATCGTAATTCCGCGCTCCTGCTCCTGCTCCATCCAGTCCATCGTAGCGCCACCATCGTGCACTTCACCGATTTTGTGGGTACGGCCTGTGTAGAACAGAATCCGTTCGGTAGTCGTCGTTTTACCCGCATCGATATGCGCCATGATACCGATATTACGCGTATTTTTCAAGGAGAACTCTCTAGCCATGAATTTGTCTCCTTTCGTGTTTTAAATCCTACCAGCGGTAGTGAGCAAACGCTCTGTTCGCATCCGCCATTTTGTGCGTATCTTCACGTTTCTTAACGGAAGCGCCGGTGTTGTTGGAAGCATCGATAATCTCTGCTGCCAAACGCTCCACCATTGTTTTCTCTCCGCGATTGCGAGAGTAGTTCACCAACCAGCGCAGACCAAGCGCAGTACGGCGCTCAGGCTTAACCTCGATTGGTACTTGATAGTTGGCACCGCCGACACGGCGAGCTTTAACTTCAAGCACTGGCATGATGTTTTTGATTGCAGTCTCAAACACTTCCATAGGATCGTTGCCTGTACGCTCTTTGATCAGGTTGAACGCATCATACAGAATGGTTTGGGCTACTCCGCGCTTACCGTCGAGCATGATACGGTTGATCAGACGAGTAACCAGCTTGCTGTTGTACACCGGATCCGGCAGTACATCCCTTTTTGTTACTGGACCTTTACGTGGCACTGAGGAAGTCCCCCTTTCTTCTCATAGTCATCCTGCGTGCCGGAACTTTTTCCGACTTCAGGCTATCTTACTTTTTCTCTTTCGGACGCTTCGTGCCGTATTTGGAACGAGCTTGTTTACGGTTGTTAACACCTGCAGTATCAAGCGCACCGCGAACGATGTGATAACGTACACCCGGAAGGTCTTTAACCCGGCCTCCACGAACCAGTACGACGCTGTGCTCTTGCAGGTTGTGCCCGATCCCGCCAATGTAAGCCGTAACCTCAACGCGGTTCGTCAAACGTACACGCGCATATTTCCGCAGGGCGGAGTTCGGTTTTTTCGGAGTCATTGTCCCTACACGAGTACATACACCGCGTTTTTGCGGGGAGCTTTGACCTGTCTCCTCACGCTTGAGCGCGTTGAAACCTCTCTGAAGTGCAGGAGATTTGGATTTTACCACTTTAGCCTGACGGCCTTTGCGAACTAGCTGATTAATTGTTGGCATGCTGCCACCCCCTTCCCATAATTGACCATGAACAATGCCTTGCCCTACTTAAAATTTAAGCCCACAGACCCAGGCGGTTCATTCATAAACAAACAAAAGTTTCCGCCAGTCAATCTCAAGAGTTAACCAGCAAAAACGGGTGCAACCATCATTCTTCATCAGGAACCCAAGCGGCCATCGCAGCCCCGACTTCAATCCCGCACATCTGTCCGAGATGCTTCATCGTCTCTACCCCGATCACTTCAATTCCAGCTTGCAGGCTCCGCTCGACAATGCGTGTTGTCAATTTCGGATCTGCATCATCAGCCACATACACTGCGACAGCCGAGCGCTGTTCAACAGCTTTAGCCGTTTGCTTCGTGCCGATCTTAAATGCCATGGGATCTCATCCTTCTATACTATCTTCTCGCTCGCTCAAGTACAGAACCATCCATACATTCTAGGCACACTTCGCTATATTAGCATCTCATAACCCATCATGTCAAGCTACTTGTGATCCTAATATAAAAAGTGCAGCAAACTATTCTATAATATCAGGTAAAGGGGATGCGGGTCAAGACAAATGTCTGCCTTAACCGCACCCCCGATTCCTATACAGCTCCGAATTAGGATTCTACAGGAACGCTCTCCAGTTGTTCTTCTCCGGCCAGCGTCTCTTCCTCCATACCGGCAAAGCGAACGCTGCGATAGCGGTTCATACCTGTTCCCGCAGGGATCAGCTTCCCGATAATGACGTTCTCCTTGAGTCCAAGGAGTTGGTCGACCTTGCCCTTGATAGCAGCATCAGTCAGGACACGAGTCGTCTCCTGGAAGGAAGCCGCAGACAGGAAGGAGTCGGTTTCCAGTGACGCCTTCGTAATCCCGAGCAACACTGGTTTGGCAACGGCCGGTTCCTTGTCAGCGAAGATCGCCTCGCGGTTAGCTGCCTCATATTCATGAATGTCAACGAACGCGCCTGGGAGCAGTGTCGTATCTCCGGCATCAACGATTCGGATTTTACGAAGCATCTGCTTGATCATTACTTCAACGTGCTTGTCGTTGATTTCTACACCCTGGTTACGATATACGCGTTGAACTTCCTGCAGGATATAGTTCTGAACGCCGCGGATGCCCTTGATGCGCAGCATATCCTTCGGATCGATGGAGCCGTCAGTCAGCTCATCGCCTGCTTCAATCTGCTGCCCCTCCGTTACGCGGATACGCGAGCCGTAGGTAACAGAATACACTTTGGACTCCGCTTCGCCTTGAACCTCGATCTCGCGGCGATCCTTCGCTTCACGAATCTCCTTCACCACGCCGTCCAGCTCGGTGATAATCGCTTGGCCTTTAGGATTACGCGCCTCGAACAGCTCCTGAATACGCGGAAGACCTTGGGTAATATCGTCTCCGGCAACGCCCCCGGTATGGAATGTACGCATCGTGAGCTGCGTTCCCGGCTCACCGATCGATTGCGCTGCGATGATGCCTACAGCTTCGCCGATCTCGACATGCTTGCCTGTTGCCAGGTTGCGGCCGTAACAGATTTTGCAGACGCCATGACGGGCACGACAGCTCAATACAGAACGGATCTGCAAGCGTTCAACACCGGCTTCAACGATCGCATCTGCCTTGTTGGAATCGATCAGCTCATTGCGATTGACGATAACCTCGCCCGTCTTCGGATGACGCACAGTCTCGAAGGAGTAACGACCCTCGATACGGTCGTACAGATCCTCGATAACCTCTTTGCCATCTTGAATTTTGCTAACACTGAACCCTTTATCTGTACCGCAATCATCCTCGCGAACAATCACATCCTGGGCTACGTCTACAAGACGGCGAGTCAGATATCCTGAGTCTGCTGTCCGCAGCGCCGTATCCGCCAGACCTTTACGCGCGCCGTGCGTGGAAATAAAGTATTCCAATACGGTCAGGCCTTCGCGGAAGTTCGATTTGATAGGCAATTCGATGATCCGACCGGATGGGTTCGCCATCAGACCCCGCATACCACCAAGCTGGGTGATCTGCGATTTGTTACCCCGCGCCTTGGAGTCCACCATGAGCATGATGGAATTGTAGCGATCCATGGATTTCATCAGAATATCTGTAATCTGATCCTTCGCTCTGCTCCAGATGCCGATGACACGGTCGTAGCGCTCCTCGTTCGTAATCAGACCGCGACGGTACTGATTCGTAACCACTCTGACCTTCTCGTCAGATTCAACCAGAATCTGATTTTTCTCCTGAGGCACAATAACGTCGGACACTGCGATCGTAATACCGGCCTTGGTCGAGTAAGTAAAGCCAAGCTGCTTGATTTTATCCAGAATGATCGAGGTTTGCGTAGTATGGTAGATACGGAAGCATTCTCCGATCACTTGTCCGAGATACTCCTTGCCGACTGCGCCGGCGACGGGCAGGGACATCATGAATTCACGCATGTCGGTGCCTTTTTTGGTGATAAAATATTTATCCGGTGTTCCATTCAGCAGATTGACCTTGGTGGCCTCATTGATGTACGGGAACGTGTCCGGGAATATTTCGTTGAAGATAACCTTGCCGACTGTTGTGGCAATCAGCGAATTTTGCTGTTCTTCTGTAAACGTCTGTTTCTTGAGCACCTTAACTGGGATAACGATCCGCGCATGCAGCGAGACAATACCGCGCTGATAAGCAGAGATCGCTTCATTCACTGTGCCGAAGATCGAGCCGGAGCCTTTGGCTTCCGGGTTATCCATCGTCAGATAGAAGCTTCCCAGAACCATATCCTGAGAAGGCGTAACGACCGGCTTGCCATCCTTAGGGTTAAGGATATTGCCCGAAGCCAGCATCAGCAAGCGAGCCTCAGCCTGTGCCTCGGCCGACAGCGGAACGTGAACCGCCATCTGGTCACCGTCAAAGTCCGCGTTATAAGCGGTACAGACGAGCGGATGCAGTTTAATGGCGCGACCCTCTACAAGAATCGGCTCAAATGCCTGAATGCCCAGTCTATGCAGCGTAGGGGCACGGTTCAGCAGTACCGGATGCTCCTTGATGACTTCCTCAAGCACATCCCATACTTCCGGGCTGACACGCTCTACTTTGCGCTTGGCGCTCTTAATATTATGAGCCAGACCTTTGTTGACCAGTTCCTTCATAACGAACGGCTTGAACAGCTCCAGCGCCATTTCCTTTGGCAGACCACACTGATACATCTTCAGGCTTGGTCCGACAACGATAACCGAACGACCGGAGTAATCGACCCGTTTACCCAGCAAGTTTTGGCGGAACCGCCCCTGCTTGCCCTTCAGCATATGGCTGAGCGACTTGAGCGGACGATTGCCCGGTCCAGTGACCGGACGACCGCGGCGACCATTATCGATCAGCGCGTCCACCGCTTCTTGCAGCATGCGCTTCTCGTTCTGAACGATAATATCTGGCGCTCCCAGATCCAGCAGGCGCTTCAGGCGGTTGTTACGGTTGATGACACGGCGATACAGGTCATTCAAGTCGGAGGTTGCGAAACGTCCGCCATCCAGTTGCACCATCGGGCGCAGCTCTGGAGGAATAACAGGCAGCACATCGAGAATCATCCACTCCGGCTCATTGCCGGAATTACGGAAAGCCTCGATAACCTCCAGGCGCTTTATCGCACGATTGCGGCGCTGGCCCTGAGCAGTGCGCAGCTCTTCCTTCAGCGTTTCCAGCTCGCGCTCAACGTCGATGTCCTGCAGCAGCTTCTTGACTGCTTCAGCGCCCATGCCCGCCTGGAAGCCATATCCGTACTTCTCACGGTAGCTGCGGTACTCCTTCTCGGACAGCAACTGCTTCTTCTCCAGCGGTGTATCTCCTGGATCAGTCACCACATAGGAAGCGAAGTAGATAATCTCCTCGAGTGAACGAGGAGACATATCCAGCGCCAGACCCATGCGGCTCGGGATGCCTTTGAAATACCAGATATGCGATACCGGAGCGGCCAGCTCAATATGGCCCATCCGCTCGCGGCGTACCTTGGCGCGTGTTACTTCCACGCCACAGCGATCGCACACTACGCCCTTGTAACGCACTCTTTTATATTTGCCGCAGTGACATTCCCAGTCCTTCTGGGGTCCGAAGATCTTCTCGCAGAACAGACCTTCCTTCTCCGGCTTCAGTGTGCGGTAGTTGATCGTTTCCGGTTTTTTGACTTCCCCGCGCGACCACGAACGGATCTTGTCGGGAGAAGCCAGACCGATTTTCATATACTCGAAGTTGTTAACATCCAACAAGGAGCAACCCTCCTTAAGACTGTGTCAGTACCTTAGTAACCCATTCCATCCAAAGCCTGCTGTTACTCGGCGCCTACCTCTGCACCTTCCAGGTTGAGGTTCAGCTTATCGCCCGTATTGTCATCTTCATCGTCGATCTCTTTCATCTCGATCTCTTCTTCGTTCTCGGTCAGGATCTTCACATCCATCCCCAAGCTTTGAAGCTCTTTAATAAGAACCTTGAACGACTCTGGAACGCCTGGCTCCGGCACGTTCTCGCCCTTAACGATCGATTCATACGTTTTCACCCGACCAACGACATCATCGGATTTGACGGTCAATATCTCTTGCAAGGTGTAGGCTGCGCCATAGGCCTCAAGCGCCCATACCTCCATCTCCCCGAAGCGCTGTCCGCCGAACTGGGCTTTACCGCCGAGAGGCTGCTGAGTAACGAGCGAGTACGGCCCTGTAGAGCGAGCATGGATTTTGTCGTCAACCATGTGCGCCAGCTTGATCATGTACATGACACCAACCGTAACCTCGCGTTCGAACGACTCCCCTGTTCTTCCGTCGTAGAGGATCGTCTTACCGTTGCGCTGCATGCCGGCTTCTTCCATCGTGTCGAATACATCATATTCATTCGCTCCGTCAAATACCGGAGTTGCAGCATGAATGCCCAAATGCTTACACGCCATGCCAAGGTGAACCTCCAGCACCTGACCGATATTCATCCGTGAAGGTACCCCTAGCGGATTGAGCACAACCTCTACAGGTGTGCCATCCGGCAGAAACGGCATATCTTCTTCCGGCAGGATGCGGGCGATAACCCCTTTGTTTCCGTGACGTCCCGCCATCTTATCGCCTTCAGAGATTTTACGTTTCTGAGCGATATAAGCACGAACCAGTTGATTCACTCCCGGTGGCAGCTCATCGCCGTTCTCACGGGTGAACACCTTCACATCAACCACGATTCCGTCGGTACCATGCGGCACGCGCAGCGATGTATCGCGAACCTCACGCGCCTTCTCACCGAAGATCGCATGCAGCAGCCGCTCCTCCGCTGTCAGCTCCGTAACCCCCTTAGGCGTTACCTTGCCGACGAGGATGTCTCCTGCGCCAATCTCGGCTCCAACGCGAATAATGCCGCGCTCGTCGAGATTCTTCAGCGCTTCTTCCCCGACGTTCGGGATGTCGCGCGTGATTTCCTCAGGTCCAAGCTTCGTATCACGAGCTTCGGATTCATATTCCTCAATATGAATGGAGGTATACACGTCCTCTTTCACAAGCTTCTCGCTAAGCAAGATCGCATCCTCGTAGTTGTAGCCCTCCCACGTCATGAAGGCAACGACGACGTTGCGCCCCAGTGCCAGCTCGCCCATCTCGGTCGATGGTCCATCTGCCAGAATCGTGCCCTTCTTGACGAATTCGCCCTTGCGCACGATCGGACGCTGGTTGATGCAGGTACCTTGGTTGGAACGCATAAACTTATGCAGCTTATGCTTCACCAGATCCCCGGTAATCTGCTTGCCATCTACAATCTCAACGCGGCGCAGCGCAACCTCATTGGCGGATACGCGCTCAATGTAGCCATCATATTTGCTGACGATACATACGCCGGAATCCTTCGCCGACTTATGCTCCATTCCTGTACCGACAAGCGGAGCCTTCGGAATCAAGAGCGGCACCGCCTGCCGCTGCATGTTGGAGCCCATCAGCGCACGGTTGGAGTCATCATTTTCAAGGAACGGGATAAGCGCCGTTGCGACCGATACCACCTGCTTCGGCGATACGTCCATATAGTCAACTCGCTCGCTCGGCATCGTCAAGATGTTATCCGCCTGCTTGTTGTAACGAACGATGACATTCTCTTCTGCAAATTTGCCTTCCGGTGTTAACTGCGCATTCGCCTGAGCGATAACATAGTTATCCTCCTCGTCCGCAGTCAGGTAAGCAATCTGCTCTGTAACGATACTGGTCTTCGGATCGACCCAACGGTATGGAGCTTCAATGAAGCCATATTCGTTAATGCGGGCAAAGGTAGACAAGGAGTTGATCAGACCGATATTCGGTCCCTCCGGCGTCTCGATCGGACACATGCGGCCATAGTGAGAGTGGTGAACGTCACGCACCTCAAAGCCTGCACGCTCACGTGTCAGACCGCCCGGACCGAGCGCAGACAGACGGCGCTTATGCGTCAGCTCTGCGAGCGGGTTGGTCTGATCCATGAACTGGGACAACTGCGAGCTGCCGAAGAACTCCTTAATCGATGCAATGACTGGACGAATATTGATCAGAGCCTGAGGCGTGATCGCATTCGCATCCTGGATGGACATACGCTCACGAACAACCCTCTCCATGCGGGACAGGCCGATCCGGAATTGGTTCTGGAGCAGCTCACCTACAGAGCGGAGACGGCGGTTGCCAAGATGGTCAATATCATCTGTGCTTCCAACACCATGCAGCAGGTTAAGGAAGTAGTTAATGGAAGCGATAATGTCAGCCGGTGTAATATGTTTGACGGACTTGTCAATCAAGCCGTTCGCAATAACTTTAATAATCTTGCCGTCTTCGTGCGGAGAGAATACGCTGATGGTCTGCAGTGGAATACTACTAGCATCCATGACGCCGCCGGCAACATGGTATGTCTTAAAGCCAACGTTCTTCTCCAGAAGCGGCAAAATTTCATCCAGCAGACGACGATCAATCATCTGTCCGCTTTCAGCCAGAATTTCACCTGTGCTTGGATCAATCAGTGTCTCTGCAAGACGCTGGTTGAACAGTCTGTTCTTAATATGAAGCTTCTTGTTGATCTTATAGCGACCTACATTCGCCAGATCATAACGCTTCGGATCAAAGAAACGGGCAACGAGCAGGCTCTTCGCATTATCCAGCGTAGGCGGCTCGCCCGGACGCAGGCGCTCGTAGATTTCGATCAATGCCTTATCCGTCGAATCGGTGTTGTCCTTGTCCAGCGTATTGCGGATATACTCATCATGCCCGAGCAGATCCAAGATCTCGGCATCGGTGCCAAAGCCCAGCGCACGCAGCAATACCGTTACCGGAATTTTCCGTGTACGGTCGATCCGCACATAGACAATATCCTTTGCATCGGTCTCCAGCTCCAGCCAGGCCCCGCGGTTTGGAATCACTGTCGCTGTGTACGTCTTCTTGCCGTTCTTGTCTACCTTTGTGCTGAAGTAAACGCTGGGTGAGCGCACCAATTGGCTGACGATTACCCGTTCTGCCCCGTTAATAATAAAGGTGCCGGTTTCAGTCATCAGCGGGAAGTCGCCCATAAACACTTCTTGTTCCTTCACTTCGCCGGTTTCTTTGTTAATCAGCCGCACCTTAACCCGTAATGGAGCAGCATACGTGACGTCGCGTTCCTTTGACTCGTCAACCGAATATTTCGGTTCGCCCAAACTGTAATCGATAAACTCCAGCGACAAATTGCCCGTAAAATCCTGAATCGGCGAAATATCTTGAAACAGCTCAAGTAAGTCGCGCTCCAGAAATTTTTCATACGATTTTTGCTGAATTTCAATCAGGTTCGGAACCTCGAGCACCTCGTTAATGCGAGCATAGCTTCTACGCGTGCGTCGGCCATACTGAACAAGTTGTCCTGCCAACTTAACCTCACCCCTCATGTCTGCTTCAACGCTCAGGTCTTCCATTTCAAGAACCAGGCGCTAACAATACTGACTGTCAAATTGCTTCAACAGTGCATATAAATGGAACATAAGAAAGCTATGCTTGAAAACGCCACTTTCTTATATCCCAATAAAGAAAAGCCCTTATCGAAAGTAGTTCGAAAAAAGAGCGTGTTTCTCAGCGGTCGGCGCGGCACAGTTGCCGCATGATCTCATATCAAGTAATTTTGCCCAAAATCTAAACATTATACGTCAAATGCTAAAATATTATGCATGTCTGCCTTCAAAAAATAACACTTGACATTTTAATCAGCTAAAGGGTTTTCACCTAGCCTAATGCTGACATTTTATAATAATACCACAAACAAAAGAACAGGTCAACTATTTTCTGATCCCTGCTTGACAGCACGAAAGATACGATACCCCTTATCCTTCGTTATTTCCTCCACCTTGTCATACAAGGCTTCGAGCTTTGTCCAGGCTGAAGGAGCCCCCTGCTTTTTTTGAATCACTACCCACATTTGCCCGCCAGGACGTAGCAGAGACCAGCCCTCCTCGAAGATGCGATGAACGACAGCTTTACCGGCACGAATCGGCGGATTCGTCAAGATAACATCGAAGCTGCGACCTTGGACAGCAGCATACAGATCGCTTTGCAGTACTTCAACATTGGAAATTCCATTATGTGCGGCATTGTACATGGCAAGCTCAACCGCTCGTTCATTGATATCTATCATGGTGACTCGTCCCTGTGGAACGAGCATGGATGCTGCCAGTCCGATCGGGCCATAACCGCAGCCCACATCGAGCACCTCATCTGCAGCATTCAATTGCACAGCTTCAATCAACACTCTGCTGCCATAATCGACACCCGCCTTGGAGAATACGCCAGCATCCGTTGCAAAACGGTAGGTTTTCCCCCGGAGGATGGCTTCATGAATTTGACGATCCTGCTTGGCTGCCGGCTTTTGTGTATAGTAGTGATCGGACATCATTTCCCTCCTCTTTTAGTCTGCATGCTACCAAGAGGCACAAACAGATAATAAGCGTAAGCAAACCCCTTGAAGCACGGCTCCAAGGGGTTTGCTATAGTGCAAGAAGGCTATTACTTCACTTCTACGGAAGCGCCAGCTTCTTCGAGTTTTGCTTTAACAGCTTCAGCATCCTCTTTGGATACTTTCTCTTTGATTGGTTTTGGAGCATTGTCAACAACGTCTTTCGCTTCTTTCAGGCCAAGACCTGTGATTTCGCGAACAACTTTGATAACGTTGATTTTGGAAGCGCCAGCGTTAGTCAAAATTACGTCGAATTCTGTTTGCTCAGCAACTTCAGCAGCGCCGCCGCCAGCTACTACAGCTACAGGAGCTGCTGCAGTTACACCAAATTCTTCTTCGATTGCTTTAACCAGGTCGTTCAGTTCAAGAACGTTCATGCCTTTGATTGCTTCCAAGATTTGTTCTTTACTCATGGTTGAACCTCCATAGATTTAATTTTGTATTGGTAGTCATGCAATGCATTGTTTTGGTTCATGCTTTGGCCTCGGCGTCCTGCCATAGGGCAGCGCTGCTCTGCCAACTAAAGTTGGCATCAGCCGTTTACGCTTGTTGTTCTTGCTTTTCGGCAACAGCTTTAACTGCAAGCGCGAAGTTGCGGACAGGTGCTTGCAGCACGCTGAGCAACATGGAGAGCAAACCTTCGCGAGAAGGCAGATCAGCCAGAGCTTTCAGTTGTTCTACGCCTACAACTTGCCCTTCAACAACGCCGCCTTTAATTTCCAGAGCGTCGTTCTTTTTGGCGAAGTTGCTCAAAATTTTCGCTGGAGCAACAACATCGTCTTTTGCAAATGCAATCGCGGTTGGACCGGTCAGCACTTGGTCAAGCTCAGTCAGCTCAGTTGCAGCAGTCGCACGACGAACGAGCGAGTTTTTCAGCACTTGAAATTCAATGCCGGCTTCACGAAGCTGCTTGCGCAGTTCAGTTACTTGAGCAACGTTCAGACCACGATAGTCCGCAACAACTGTACAGTTGCTCTCGCGAAACTTCGCAGCAATCTCTTCAACCGCTTGTTGTTTTTCTTGAATGATTTTTGCGTTAGCCAAGCTTTACACCTCCTGTAGTATTTGTACAAACCGTAACCGCAAGCTCCATTCCGATGTCCGATACATGAGAAAAGGCCCCCGCTAACCGAGCGAAGGCCATGATTACGCTATGTGTTCCCAGGCTATACAGCTCCAAGATCAGCATAAACTATATATCATAACACCTCGGTAGGAAATTAAGCTGAACGCACCTACTGTCTACGGCATGCATGTTCAATTGTTAGAGCGAATTCTTAGCGGTATACCGCTGTGTTCACACGAGCGCTAGGGCCCATAGTGGAAGAAATCGCGATGTTTTTCAGGTAAACGCCTTTGGCTGCAGCCGGTTTAGCACGCACCAACGCTTCAACCAGAGAACGAAGGTTTTCGTTCAGCTTCTCAGCGTCGAAGGATACTTTACCGATTGGAGCATGGATTTGACCTGCTTTATCCAGACGGTACTCGATTTTACCAGCCTTAATCTCTTGAACCGCTTTGGCAACGTCAAACGTTACAGTACCGGCTTTAGGGTTAGGCATAAGGCCTTTACCACCGAGAATACGACCCAGTTTACCAACTTCCGCCATCATGTCTGGTGTTGCTACGCAGACGTCGAATTCGAACCAGCCTTGCTGAATTTTGTTGATCATGTCGGCATCGCCTACATAATCTGCTCCAGCCGCTTCGGCTTCCTTCACTTTTTCGCCTTTCGCGAATACCAGTACGCGCTTTGTTTTACCTGTGCCGTGCGGCAATACAACTACACCGCGAACAGCCTGGTCTTGTTTCCGAGGGTCAACGCCCAGACGGACGGCAACTTCTACGGATTCGTCAAACTTAGCAGATGCTGCTTTTTTGACCAGTTCAATCGCTTGAGCTGGCTCATATGTCGCTTCGCTGTCGAACAGCTTAACGGCTTCTTGGTACTTCTTGCCACGCTTTGCCATTTAGATATTCCTCCTCATGTGGTCATAACGGAAAATCCTCCATAACGGATGATCCTCCCACTGCAGCCGACACGCTTGTCTGCTGCACACAATTCACCGAAATTAGTCGGTAATTGTAACGCCCATACTGCGGGCTGTACCTTCGATCATCAGCATTGCCGCTTCAACGGACGCTGCATTCAGGTCAGGCATTTTTTGTTCTGCAATCTCACGAACTTTCGCACGCGAAACGGAAGCAACTTTCTTCTTGTTTGGCTCGCCTGAACCTTTATCGATTCCAGCAGCTACGCGAAGAAGAACTGCAGCCGGCGGCGTCTTGGTCTCGAACGTAAACGAACGATCCTCAAACACCGAGATAACAACCGGAATAATCAATCCCGCTTGATCTGCTGTACGAGCGTTGAACTCCTTACAGAATGCCATGATGTTAACACCTGCTTGACCAAGCGCTGGACCGATCGGCGGAGCCGGATTCGCTTTACCTGCTGGCACTTGCAGCTTTACCATCTTGATGACTTTTTTTGCCATAGTAGACACCTCCTTGCCCTGTAGTGTGGTCAGACGGGTACAGCAATTGCCGTTCCCTCCCACCATCGCAGCCGCGTGTCAGCTAACTGCGAATGCTGTCCAGAAAACCAGACGATTATATCTTCTCCACCTGAGTGTAGTCCAGCTCAAGAGGGGTTTCCCTTCCAAACATGTTAACATGAACCTTCAGCTTGCTCTTGTCGAGTAGAATTTCTTCTACTGTACCGACAAAATTAGCGAAAGGCCCTACTTTGACGCGAACCGATTCTTTCAAATCGAATTCGATCACCGGTTTCGGCTCTTCAATGCCCATATGCTTCAGAATCTGGTCTACCTCATCTGGAAGCAATGCGGTCGGCTTGGAGCCGGACCCTGTAGATCCAACGAAGCCCGTCACACCAGGCGTGTTGCGAACAACATACCAAGAGTCATCGGTCTGCACCATCTCGACTAGAACATAGCCGGGATATACTTTCCTCATAACGGTCTTCTTCTTGCCGTCTTTGTTGACGATCTCTTCTTCCATAGGTACGAGCACACGAAAAATCTTGTCCTCCATGCCCATAGATTCTACACGTTTCTCGAGATTCGTCTTCACCTTGTTCTCATAGCCGGAATACGTGTGAACTACATACCATCTTTTTTCCATAACAAGCCACCTTTGGACACTTCTTAATCAATCAGTTCGACCAATCTAGAGATCCCGATGTCAAGAAGCCAAAAGTAAATGCCGACGGCCAAAACTGTCACGATAACTACAATTGTGTAGCTTGTCAGCTCTTTACGATTCGGCCAGCGAACTTTTTTGAGCTCAGCATAGGCGTCCGCAAAGAAGGCAAATGACGAACCAAAACCCTGCTTCATCTTCGCTAGAAATGTCACGTCCACACCTCCATTAACTATCGAGTCTCGCGATGAGGAGTATGCTCGTTACAAAACTTGCAGAACTTCTTCATCTCGATGCGGTCGGGGTGATTCCGTTTGTTTTTGTTGGTTGTGTAGTTTCTTTGCTTGCAGTTCGTGCATGCCAACGTAATAATTACCCGCATTCAAGTACACCTCCCGAAACTAACCTTCTCATTGCATGTCGTTCACTTGCATAAACGTTTATGTTGAATCCGAGGATTCAAAACCCGTTCAAAACATATGCATATTTTGGGCTACCTAAAACACTTTATCACAATCACCATGCCATGTCAACGAGAAACTCGTTCGGTAATGTCTCCCAAGCCTTGACCTGCTTGGTCTCGCGGCGTATCCACCCCGCTCCAGTATTGCCCAGTATAGCCTATCTTATAGCCCTAGCAATTACTTTTTTTGGAATGGCTTGGGCATCTGCTGCATCACTGTCGTCGGCGAAGTCTATAAAAAAAGCGCCGGCCTACCTCCCGAATATCTCTTCGGCAAGCAAGCCGGTTAGCCTGATACGTCACGAATCTCCAGATAACGCTCTAGCTTGCGCTTGACACGCTGCAAGGCATTATCGATCGACTTCACATGCCGATCTAGATCCACAGCGATCTCCTGATACGAACGACCATCAAGATAGAGCCTTAGCACCTTGCGCTCCAGATCACTTAGAATTTCGGCAAGCTTGTCCTCCAAGCCAATGAATTCCTCTTGGTTAATAATCAATTCTTCCGGGTCGGATACTCTCGAGCCACAGATGACATCCAATAATGTACGATCGGAGTCTTCATCATAGATAGGCTTATCCAAGGACACATAAGAATTAAGAGGAATATGTTTCTGTCTGGTCGCTGTCTTAATGGCGGTAATAATCTGTCTCGTTATGCACAACTCTGCAAAAGCCTTGAATGAAGCCAGCTTGTCTCCCTTAAAATCACGGATGGACTTGTACAGGCCGATCATGCCTTCCTGAACAATATCTTCCCGGTCCGCTCCGATCAGAAAGTAAGAACGCGCCTTTGCCCTGACAAAATTCTTGTATTTGTTAATCAAATACTCCAGGGCAATCCCATCGCCTTCCCGGACCGCTTCAACCACATCTTCATCCGTTCTGCAATCATATTCGTGCATATTCAAATCTCTGAGGTCGATGCTCACTCACTATCCCTCCGGCCTGCAAGGCATACACTGCTCTGACCTAGCAACGAATAATCTAGCATAAAGGTGGCTGCTGCCGTCTGATAGATGCTCATCGTTCCACAGCAAACAAACTATCAAACTGCTGGTATTTCATAGAAACTAATATTTATACATAGAGCCAGTATACATTATGTAACCTGACATCGTCAATAAGTCTGAGTCCATAAAATTTCCAATTTTATTCAATTAATACTACTAATTACTTCAGGAATCGCCTCTGCGCATTCTTTCCAAGCGGCTCCATACATCCAAGCTCACAATTCCATCCAATGAATTGCGGTTGCCGTCTTGACCAGATCTCACCTGTGCGCCAATCTCCTTCTGATTTTGCTCGATGTTGATCAGCAGCTCCCGCGCTGAAATCCGCAGCGCCCCCTTGCCAAAGGCCACATGCTGCTCCACCAGATCGGAGGTGGCTACATAGATATGGCGTCCACGCCGAGTCAGCTCGATAACCAGACGCTCAATGCATTCATCGGCCGTCTCCTTCTCCTTGGTATATTGGATAGTCAGTTTATGTTGCTTGTAGGAAGCCCCCAGACCCGGAACCCGGTGCGCATCGAAGATGACATAGACCTTCATTCCTGTAAAGCCTTGATAATCTGCCAACAGATCAAGCAGACGGTCGCGTGCCTCCTCTAGCCCAAGCTCCTTGAGTCTTTCGAGTTCGGGCCAAGCCCCAATGATGTTATATCCGTCCACCAGCAGAATATCTTGAAGACGGCTCATGGCTTACGTTTCCTGCGCCGCTGCGCCTGTCGCAGCCTTGCCCTTGCTGCCATAGCCAAGCCGTTGACGCACCGCTTCATACATGAGCACGCCTGCTGCAACCGAGGCATTCAATGAATTAAGCTTGCCGAGCATCGGCAGTTTCACCAAGAAATCGCATTTCTCACGGATGAGCCTGCCTATTCCCTTGCTCTCATTGCCGATTACGATGGCAAGCGGCATGTTGAAGTCGGATTGATAGACATCGCCCTGTGCGGCCACATCGGCTCCAGCGATCCAGACCCCTCCATCCTTCAGCTTGTCGATCGTCTGTCCCAGATTAGTCACACGGGCAACGAGCATATGCTCCGCCGCGCCGGCCGATGTCTTGGAGACGGTCGCTGTCAGCGAAGCGGATCGACGCTTCGGGATGATCACCCCATGAACACCAGTGCATTCTGCCGTCCGCAGGATAGAGCCCAGGTTATGCGGGTCTTCGATCTCATCCAGCAACAGCAGCAGCGGCTGTTCACCGCGGGAGGCCGCAAGCTCCAGCATTTCCTCCACCTCGGCATAGCGGTAAGCAGCTACCTGGGCGACTACCCCTTGATGCTGCACGCCCGCAGCCAGTTGATCCAGCTTGCGTTTATCGACATGCTGGATGACAACGCCCAGCTTTTTCGCTTCGGTTACAATTGGCAGCACCGCATGCTTTTGCGCCTGCTCTGCAACCAGAATTTTGTTGATCTCACGGCCGGAGCGCAACGCCTCCAGCACCGGGTGCTTCCCGGCAATCCATTCTTCCTGTCTTTCCTGATCCGTCATGTCGTTTCCTCCTCTTCGCCTGCCGCGGCTGAAGTTCTCTGAATAGCAATCTCTAACAGCTCCTGTATACGGGCGCTGCGCTTATGGTAATACAAGTAACCGAACAAGCACTCCAGCGCGGTTGCATGGCGATATTCCTGCGGGTCTGCATTTTTGGGCGGGTTGCCCGACTTGGCATTGCGTCCCCGCCTGACGACATCCGCCTCCTCATCCGTAAGCAGCGGCATCAGCCGATGCAGCAGCGCACATTGCGCCTTCGCCGACACCATCGAGGTCGCTTCCTTATGAAGATGATGCAGACGATGATTGGGCTGCGCGAGCAAATACTGGCGTACCAGCAGCTCAAATACGGCATCCCCGATGTAGGCCAGCACGACCGGACTCATCTGCTGCGGTTCCTTTGCTGGGGGATGGAACCACAGCCCGTTCTCCACGCCGCTCTCCATGGGCTGCTCCTGCTTCTCCGCAGGCGTACCACCTGCCTGTTCCGGCTTCATCATTTGCGCCGCCAGCGGATGCCTTGCGGCGTATCCTCCAACACGATGCCCTGCCCCGCCAGCAGGTCGCGAATCTCGTCTGCACGCGCCCAGTTCTTCTCCTGCCGAGCTGTGTTGCGCTCCGCAATCAGCCGATCAACCTCCTCGTCGAGCAGCCCATGCTCCGCTTGCTTCTGCGGCAGGAGACCCAGCACCTCGTCGAAGCGACGCAGCATAGCCAGCAAGGCCTCCAGCACTACAGCTTCAGCAACCTCTTGCTGCAGATACTGGTTCGCCTCATTCACCAGCTCGAACACCGCTGTAATCGCATCTGGCGTATTGAAGTCATCGCTCATCTTGCTATGGAATCCGGCCTCGATCCCCTCCAGCCGCTTCAACACCTCGGCGGCGAGCTCCGTCGGCTGCTCCGGCTGTCCTATAGAAGGCAGCGCTGCCAGCCGATGCTCCAGATTCGCTTCGCAATTGCTGATCCGCTCAACGCTGCTCTGAGCCTGCTCCATCGTCGATTCGTTGAAATTCAGCGGGCTCCGATAGTGGGTAGCCAGCATGAAGTAACGAATCGCTTGTGGCTTGGCGCGTTCCAGGAGCGCGCGAACGGTAACCCCATTGCCAAGCGACTTGGACATTTTCTTATTGTCGATATGGATATAGCCGTTATGCATCCAGTAGTTGGCAAGCGGCTGCCCTGTGCAGGATTCCGACTGAGCGACCTCGCATTCATGATGCGGAAACTGCAGATCTGCACCGCCGCCATGAATATCCAGCGTGTCCCCCAAATATTCTCGCGCCATAGCGGAGCACTCGATGTGCCAGCCCGGACGTCCAGCTCCCCACGGGCTATCCCAGTTGATCTCACCCGGCTTGGCTCCCTTCCATAGCACAAAATCCTGGGCATTCTCCTTCCGCTCGCCGATCTCGATCCGAATGCCCATCTGCAGCTCCTCCAGATTCTGATGCGACAACTTGCCGTATTCCTCGAAGCTGGAGGTTCTAAAGTACACATCGCCTTCACTCTCATAAGCGGCTCCCTTATCCACCAGCGCCGCAATGAAGCTGATAATTTCCGCAATATGCTCTGTCACACGGGGGTTGCTCGTCGCCTTGCGCACACCGAGCGCTTCAATATCCTCATTGAACGCCGCAATGAATGTCTCCGCCACCTCGGGCACCGTCTGCCCCGTCTGCTCTGCCTTGCGAATCAGCTTGTCGTCCACATCCGTAAAATTCATGACATAGTTGACATCATAGCCTCTATGCTCAAGATAGCGACGCACCGTATCAAAGAAGATTACCGGACGAGCATTGCCGATATGGATATAATCGTAGACAGTCGGCCCGCACACATACATTTTCACCTTGCCCGGCGATTGCGGCACGAATTCCTCCTTCTCGCGGGTCAATGAATTATAGATCAGCACAGTCATAGGTCACTCTCCTCCGCTGCCCACCGGCAGTCTCGCTTCTTTCTTCATGTTATCCATCTGCTCCCGCAGCTCATCCAGCTCCTGCTGCAGCCTGCGGCATGTCTCGATGACCGGGTCAGGAAGCTGGCTATGATCCAGGCGATCGCTGACACGCTTGCCGTTGCTGCGCACGATTTTGCCTGGAATGCCAACGACCGTGCTGCCCGGCGGAACCTCGCGCACGACCACCGAATTGGCTCCGATGCTGGACCCTTCTCCTACCGTGAAGCTTCCCAGCACCTTCGCTCCCGACCCTACCACGACTCCGTTGCCAATGGTGGGGTGCCGCTTGCCCTTCTCCTTGCCTGTTCCTCCGAGCGTTACACCCTGGTAGATGACCACATCATCACCAATCACACAGGTCTCTCCGATGACAACCCCCATCCCGTGGTCAATAAACAGCCGCTCTCCGATGACAGCGCCAGGATGAATCTCGATGCCCGTGAAAAATCGGCTCGCCTGCGAGATGACCCGTGCCAGTGTATACCACCGTTTCCGATAGAGGAAATGAGCGATTCGATGCCACCATATCGCATGCAGGCCAGAGTAGGTGAAGATCACCTCAAATTTGCTACGCGCCGCAGGATCATTCTCGAATACCGCCTGAATATCCGATTTGAAATGCCTGAACATAGCACGCCCCCCCTTTCAGAAAACAATCTGTTATCGCTCCGATGCGTGATAACCTGCTCCAGCCGGATGCTTTCCTCGATGCTTCACATAAACGTCCTGTATAACAAAAAATCTTCGCAGCCATATGGCTGCGAAGACGTATCATCGTGGTTCCACTTCGCTTCAGACAACAAGGCTCAACCGCTGTTGACACCTGTATCCCTCACATGCTCTTAACGCGAGCGTCACGTTGCCGCCTACCCCGCATAGGCAAGCAGCGTTCTGCCCGCATCTATCCGGCTCGGAGCAAAGCTCCCAGGTGCATGTTCCGCCTTCGGGAATGGACAACTTCCAGCGGGCAGCGAAGATGCGCACTCCAAAGAGCGTCAGGGTTCGCGTGCGGTTGTCCTCTCTGGGAATCCCTTCAAAACGTACTTTTCCTGTTCTATGCCTGTTTCGTCATTATTTGAACCTAGTATACCCCTTTGCATCAGGGTTGACAAGCGGCAAGATGCAGCCTGCGAAGCGACCGCTAGCCGAGCCTAGCCTGAAGACGGGTCAGCACCTTGCTGCGTCCAAGCAATCGGATCGTCTCATTCAGATCCGGGCCATGCGTCTGACCTGTCAGCGCAGCGCGAATCGGCATAAACAGTTGCTTGCCCTTGCATCCCGTCTGCTGCTGAACCGCCTTGATCATCGCCTTGATGCTATCCGCCGAGAAATCGCCGTCCGCTGCGCCCTCTACCTGAGCGGCGAACGCCTGCAGCACCGCAGGCACCTGCTCCTCGGCCAGCACCGCGGCAGCCTCCTCCTCGTCTGCTGGCTCCTCGCGGAAGAACAGCTCGGTCAGCTCGACAATATCGGCCGCGCAGCGCAGCTTATCCTGATACAGCTTGACAAGTGCGCTTACCCATTCATATTCCGCAGCATCCGTCTGCGTGCTTGCTTTGCCCGCGCGCTGCAGATGCGGCAGGCATAGATCAACGATGCGCGCCGTGTCCGCTTTCTTAATATATTCATTGTTCATCCAGGCCAGCTTCTGCGTATCAAACACCGCTGGACTCTTGCTCAGACGGGATTCGTCGAAGATGTCCGCCAGCTCCTCGCGGGTGAACATCTCCTGCTCGCCCTCGGGCGACCAGCCCAGCAAGGCGATGAAGTTGAACAGCGTCTCCGGCAGATAGCCCAGCTCGTCATACTGCTCGATGAACTGGATAATCGACTCATCGCGCTTGCTCAGCTTCTTGCGCTGTTCATTGACGATCAGCGTCATATGGCCGAATACGGGCGGCTCCCAGCCTAATGCTTCATAGATCATCAATTGGCGCGGCGTGTTGGAGATATGATCCTCTCCCCGCAGCACATGGCTGATCTTCATCTGGTGATCATCGATAACGACAGCAAAATTATAGGTCGGAATGCCATCCTTCTTCACGATGACGAAATCGCCCATCTCCGCTGTATCGAAGCCGATCTCGCCCTTGACCATATCCTGGAACGTATAACGCTTGCCCTCAGGCACGCGGAAACGGATGCTTGGGATGCGCCCCTCCGCCTCGAAGGCTTGGCGCTGCTCTGCGGTCAGATCGCGATGGCGTCCAGAATAGCGCGGCGTCTCGCCTCGTGCCATCTGCTCTTCACGCTCCTGCTCCAGCTCCTCCTCAGTGCAGTAGCAGTAATACGCCTGGCCGTTGCGAAGCAACTGCTCATAGCATTCGCGATACAGCTCCAGCCGCTCGGTCTGACGGTAAGGGCCGTAGGCGCCGCCGACGTCAATACTCTCATCCCAGCTAATGCCCAGCCACTTCAGATAGGTTAGCTGATTCTCCTCGCCGCCCGCCACATTGCGCTTCACATCGGTATCCTCAATGCGAATAATGAGCTTGCCGCCATGCTTGCGCGCAAACAAATAGTTGAACAGCGCCGTGCGCGCATTGCCAATATGCAGATGCCCGGTTGGCGAAGGGGCATAGCGTACTCTTACTTCCTGTGCCATCGCTTCATTCTCTCCCTTATGTAATAACGTATATTATAAGCCGCTGTAGCTGCTGTTGCACACTCAGACGCACATCATAGCACATCCTTGACGAGACAGACAACCGATTGCGCCGCGATCCCCTCTCCCCGGCCGGCAAAGCCGAGCTGCTCCGTCGTGGTGGCCTTTACATTGACCTGCGACAGGTCGGCCTCCAGCGCGCGCGCGATCACCTCAGCCATCTGCGGAATATAGGGCGCCATCTTGGGCTTCTGGGCGATAATCGTCGAGTCGATATTGCCAAGCTTGTAGCCGCGCTCCTTCGCAAGCGCCCACACCCGCTCCAGCAGCTTCAGACTATCCGCATCCTTGAAGGCTGGATCGGTATCTGGAAAGTGCTTGCCGATGTCGCCCAGTCCCAGAGCACCCAACACGGCATCGCTAATTGCATGAAGCAGCACGTCAGCGTCGGAATGGCCGAGCAGCCCCTTCTCATACGGCAGCGTCACGCCGCCGATAATACATGGTCTACCCTCTACCAGTTGATGCACATCAAAGCCTTGTCCTACTCGAATCATATTGATGAGTCCCCTTCCCGCTTGCGCAGTGACAGCCACAGCTCTGCCAGGGGCAGATCCTCCGGCGTCGTAATTTTAATATTGGTATATTCCCCTTCCGCGACCGCAACCGCCACCCCGGTACGCTCGACAGCAGCCGCGTCATCGGTGCCCAGGAAGCCCTCGGCTAGCGCCCGCTCCAGCGCCTCCTGCAGCACCTCGCGGCGAAAGGCCTGCGGCGTCTGGATCGCCCACAACCCCTGTCTGTCCGGCGTGCCTGTGATCACGCCCTCCGCATTCACCTGCTTGATCGTATCCTTCACCGGTACGCCAAGCACAGCAGCGCCATGCTGCATCGCTGCCTCGCAGCAGCGCGCGACGGCAACGCCGCTTACCAGCGGACGGACGCCATCGTGTACCATCACCCATGGCGCAGTCAGCGCCTGTAAGCCCCGGTAGACCGAATCCTGACGCTCTGCGCCGCCAGCCACAACTGCTCTTACCTTGCGCAAGCCATGCTGCTGCACAAGACCGCGACAATAATCGGCGTCGTCCTCGCCCACTACCAGCGCGATTTCGCTGACCTGATCCAGCCGCTCGAACGCCTCCAGCGTATGGACCAGAATCGGCTTGCCTGCCAGCGGCAAATATTGCTTGCTTATCGCCGAACCCATCCGCTTGCCCTTGCCTGCGGCGACGATTACAGCCCCCCATACAGCTTGCTTGTCCATTATGCTCCCTGCCTTCATGCCTCGCCAGAGATGGCATCAGCACAAACAGCCGAAGGCGCAGGGTCTCCCCCGCGCCGCCGGCGTCATGCCAATGCCGCCCTCGCTTCATGATATGATCCTTCTTCCCTCTATCATACCACAATCGCAGGGCTATTGCGCCTTCTCCAGCAGCTTTGGCTTGGCAAAGATCATTCGTCCTGCCGAAGTCTGCAGCACACTGGTCACCAGCACCTCCATCGTCGTACCGATGAACTCCCGTCCGCCCTCTACTACAATCATCGTACCGTCATCAAGATAGGCGACACCCTGCCCATGCTCCTTGCCATCCTTGATCACCTGGACGACAATCTCCTCACCTGGCAGCACCACCGGCTTGACCGCATTCGCCAGATCGTTAATATTAAGCACGGACACCCCTTGCAGCTCACACACCTTGTTCAGATTGAAGTCATTGGTGACCACCTTGCCGCCGAGCGCCTTGGCCAGCTTCACCAGCTTGCTGTCCACCTCGCCGATCTCCTCATAGTCTCCCTCGTATACGAGTACCCGAACATCAAGCTCCTTCTGAATCTTGTTCAGAATATCCAGGCCGCGCCTCCCGCGGTTCCGCTTCAGCAGATCGGAGGAATCAGCGATATGCTGTAGCTCCTCCAGCACAAATTCAGGTATAACCAGCGTCCCCTCAATGAATCCGGTCTTGCATATATCCGCTATTCGGCCATCTATAATTACACTGGTATCCAAAATTTTATGCTCCTCAAAGCCAGACTCATACGGCTCCTCCCGCTTGCTAGCACGGGATTCCATAAAGGCTGTATAGCCTGCAGTCAGCTCGTCCTGCTTGAGCATTCCGATGCGCAGACCAACATAGCCAAGCAGCACCATGAGCGCTGCCGACAGAATCCCCCCCGCCTCCTGCCAGCCAGACAGGGCAGGCGACAGCAGCGCCGCCATAACCAGACCACCGAGCAATCCTGCGCCACGGGCAGCAAGCTCCCCCATGGACAGCTCTGCCAGCCTGTCCGCTGTACGCTGCAGCAGACCGATGAGCGGCTCGGCGGCAATCCCGGCGGCGATCAGACCGCCGAACATTCCGAGCCCGATGCTGGAATAGTACAACGCGCCGCTCTTGGCCATGAACAGAGCAGGTTCTCCCCAGGCCCCTTGACCGCTCAAGCTGCTGTGCAGCCATGCTCCCGCATATCCACCTGTAATGATGCCAAATAGCTGTATAATTCGTTTTAACATTTGCGAACACCTCCATTACAAGTATGACCATTTCAGGGCAAGCTAATCGTTCCCTTCAATTTTTTTCCACATATTTTACGGCAAACAGCTTTGTCATTTCCCTTAGCATTATTCTATAATGGAGTCAGTACAGCAAAAATTGAAAGAGGTGGGAAAATGAGTACGCCTACACTGGAACATCTGCAGCAGCAAGTATCCGAATTACTGCTACGTCATCGCAGCCTGATGGATGTCATGTCCAAGTACGGACAGACTGGTGCCACTGTGAATCGCGCCGTTACCAAAGCGGTGACGGAGTGCGGCTGCATTCAGCTCCAAGCCCGCAAGCAGAATTTTCCGAATGATACCGACCTGCAGGAAGCGAAGAGCAATGTGGAAAATCATCTGTCTGGAGAGTTGTGTGAGGTTTGCAGAGATACCGTGAAGGATGAGCTGGGGCGCAATCTGTTCTACATGTCTGCCTTATGCAACCTGCTGGAGATTAACCTGAATGATGTCGTGGATCATGAGACGCAGAAGTGTGCCACACTGGGCTTGTTCAAGCTGAGCTAATAACCAGCGGAAGCGGGGTTACACGCACATCCCCCCTCCATAACAACAAACGGCTTATCCGCATCATGGCGGATAAGCCGTTTGTTTAATGTTACATAATGTATACAAATTCTCTCATTGTAGCCGTTATGAGCTTAGATCGGCCTTTATGCGCTCTGGTCAGACGATAGAGGCTCCTCTACCTGCTGGCGTTTTTTACGCTTGATCCGAAGGAGGCGTAGTTTAACGTTTTTTTTTAACCCGTACAGCGCGTAGAGCAAGAGCGGCACAAAAATAATTTTGGCAAGATGCTCGCTATACAGCAGCCCCAGCACGACTGCTGCGATGATAATAATCGGAATCACCCATAGCGCGCCCTTGGATACACTCACCTTCTTGAAGCTCGGATAGCGAATGTTGCTCACCATCAGATAGGACAGCACCAGCATACTGATCACCAGCACCGACACGGGTATACTCTTGTAGAACAGAGCGAGCGTACAGAGCACGCCGCCAGCGGCCGGAATAGGCAATCCAATAAAATAACCCGGCGTACCGGAGATGACATTAAATCTAGCAAGCCGCAGCGCCCCGCAGATCGGGAACAGCGCCGTAACAATCCAGCCGGCGGCCGGACTCAGGTTCTGAAAAGCAACAACATACATAATAAAAGCAGGAGCTACCCCAAAGGAAATGACATCGGATAAAGAATCCAGCTCCTTGCCGAATTCGCTCGTCACATTCAACGCTCGTGCAACTCTGCCGTCGACGCCATCAAGCAGCATCGCAATCAGCACCATAATAGCGGCGTAGACCGGCTCCTCGTTGAACACCAGAATAATCGCCACAATACCCAAAAACAAATTCCCAACCGTAAAAAGACTCGGTATCGATTTCGTTATCATCAATTTCCACCTCATCTTTACTATGCCCATAGCGATCTTCAATCGTTCTGAACAGATTTTCCCAAACCATTACAATACAGCCATCTTAACATTGTATGGGATTTAGATTTGTCTGTCAATGAACACTTGATCCTGAATACGCTTCAGGCCCTCCTTGATCGCTCTTGCCCGCACCTCTCCGATGCCATCCACCTCGTCCAGTTGATGGATCGTCGCTGCAATGATGTTGGGCAAATGACGGAAGCGCTCCACCAGATTATGCACGATGACCATCGGCAGCCGCGGAATCTTATTGAGCAGACGATAACCGCGTGGCTGGATGGCTTCCTCGGTAACCGAGATCGTGTACGGGTACCCCAGCAGGCGGATGATCTGGTGAATATCCAGCAGCTCCTCGGAGCTGATTTTTTTCAGAGCGGCGCGAATCTCCTTGATCTTCTCGTCGCTGTTGTCCCGCGAGTAATCCTTGAGCAAGAACCAGGCATCCTCCTCTACGCCCCCAACCAGCTCCTCCATCTGCATGCTGATCAGCCGTCCCTCGGTGCCCAGCTCATTGACATAACGGTTAATTTCCGTCTTGATGCGCAGCACCATCTCCACCCGCTGAATTACGTTGGCGACCTCCTGGAGCGTAACTAATTCCTCAAATTCGGAGGCAGACAGATTGGTAAAGCTCTGATTCAGCACCGCCTTATATTTCTCCAGCGTCTGAATCGCCTGATTCGCCTTGGTCAAGATTACCCCAATCTCCTTGAGCGAATAGCGCATGCTGCCTTGATACAGCGTAATAATATTTCTTCTCTGCGAGATCGATACGACAAGCTTGCCTGTCTGCTTGGCCACTCGCTCGGCTGTCCGGTGCCGGATGCCCGTCTCGCTCGATGGAATGCTGCTGTTCGGGATCAACTGGGTATTGGCGAACAGGATGCGGCGGAAATCCTCACTCAGGATGATTGCTCCATCCATCTTGGCCAGCTCATACAGATAGTTTGGTGAGAAGTCGCAGTTGATAGAGAACCCTCCATCCACAAGCTCCATCACCTCGGGGCTATACCCCACTACGAGCAACGCGCCTGTCTTGGCCCGCAGCACGTTCTCCAGCCCTTCGCGAAAGGCTGTTCCGGGCGCAACCAAAGGCAGCAGTTGATTCATCATTTCCTGGTGGTTTAATTCTTTCGTCATGTTTGGCCCCCCTCTCTAGCTGAGCGCCGCTGCGAGCGCTTCGGATACCGTACTTACACCAATAATTTCAATGCCAGATGGCGGCTTCCAGCCCTTCAAGCTCTTCTCTGGCATAATGATACGCTTGAAGCCAAGCTTCTCGGCCTCCTTGACACGCTGCTCGGCGCGGCTGACTGCTCTCACCTCTCCCGTCAACCCCACCTCGCCGAAGATGACATCATATGGCTTGGTTGGGACGTCGCGGAAGCTGGAGGCCAGACTGACCGCAGCCGCAAGATCCACTGCCGGCTCATCAAGCTTGACGCCGCCGGCTACATTAAGATAAGCATCCTGATTCTGAAGGAACATCCCCATCCGCTTCTCCAGTACCGCGATAATGAGCGCCATCCGGTGATGGTCGATGCCCGTGCTCATCCGCCGCGGCGAAGGGAAGTTCGTCGTGGCCACCAGCGCCTGCAGCTCGACCAGCACCGGGCGCGTTCCCTCCATGCTCGCAACGACCGTCGAGCCGGACACCCCCAGCGGACGCTCCGACAGGAACAGCTCCGACGGGTTCGTCACCTCACGCAGCCCGCTCTCTTGCATCTCGAAGATGCCGATTTCATTCGTCGAGCCGAAGCGGTTCTTCACCGCACGCAGCAGCCGATACGAATGATGACGCTCGCCTTCGAAGTACAGCACGCAGTCCACCATATGCTCCAGCAGCCGTGGGCCCGCGATCGCCCCTTCCTTGGTGACATGTCCGACCAGCACCGTCGCAATGCCCCGCACCTTGGCGATCCGCATGAAATGCGCCGTGCATTCCCGCACCTGCGCCACACTACCGGGCGCCGACTGGACAGAAGGCTCATATACCGTCTGAATCGAGTCAATCACGAGCAGATCGGGCGATACGGATTCGATCGCCTCGTCGATCAGCTCCAGATTCGTCTCACAGAGTACATAGAGCGATGCAGACAACGCTCCGAGGCGATCCGCCCGCAATCGTGTCTGCCGCACAGACTCCTCCCCCGATACATACAGCACCGTCAGCCCCTTTGAGGCTAGGGCGTGGGAGGTCTGCAAGAGCAGCGTCGACTTGCCGATACCCGGATCGCCTCCAACCAGAATGAGCGAGCCAGGCACGACGCCGCCGCCCAATACCCGGTTCAGCTCCCCGAGCCGGGTCTCGATTCGAGGCTCCTGGCTGCCTTCTATATTTATGATGGACTGCGGCTTTTCTTTCGTGCCGACAATCGAAGATTTCATGCCCTGCGTGCGAACCTCTGTCTCCTTCTCCTCCACCATCGTATTCCATGCACCGCATCCGGGGCATTTGCCTAACCACTTGGGCGCCTCCGTGCCGCATTCGGTACAGCAAAATTTTATTTTTATTTTAGCCATTAGCGGCTCCTTTTAGCTCAGTAATTTTCATTGCGTGGATGGAGCACCACGAAACGAGCCGCATCCCGCCAGCAGAGCGCCTCACACTCTGACCTGCGAATAGTCCAGCCCTCGCTGCCTATATTGTACACCAACCTATCCAGCTCATTCCAGCAATCAGCAAAATTGAGACTATGGGCGCATAAAAACAACTCTTGACGACACTGTTCCCTGCTTAATCAGCGCATTATACGTGTCCTCTCAAGGACAACACCGCGGCTTTGACTGGTCTAGGTTGGTTGGATTTCTCATATGTTGGGGTAGAACAAAAAGCAACTGGAAGCCGTCTTCCGAGCGGCTATGCTGATTGAAATGAGGTGATCTTCGTTGTTTACCCGCATTAACAAGCTTGCGATTGATCTGCCCGGCACCACCTACCCCGATGCCAATGCCGCTGCGGCTACCCAGGAATTGATGGGCGGGCGATTCGGCGAGATGTCCACCCTGAACAATTATCTCTACCAATCGTTCAATTTCCGCGGCAAGAGCAAGCTTCGCCCCTTCTATGATCTCGTAGCCAGCATTACTGCCGAGGAGGTCGGTCATGTCGAGCTGGTAGGCACGACGATCAATCTGATTCTGACCGGAACCACCCGCCCTGGGAAGCCGGACTCCACCCCGCTCCATGAGGGGCTCGACAAGCGCAACTCCTACTTTTTCATCCAGACCGCGCAGACCTCGCTTGCCGGAGACTCGATGGGTCAGCCCTGGCGGGGCGACTATGTATTCAATAGCGGGAATCTCATCCTTGACCTGCTGCATAACTTCTTCCTCGAATGCGGCGCCCGCACGCACAAGATGCGCGTATATGAAATGACGAACCACCCGGTCGCGCGGGCAACGATCGGCTACCTGCTTGTCAGAGGCGGCGTTCATGTGCTCGCTTATGCCAAGGCGCTCGAAATTGCCACAGGGGTGGATATGACCAAGCTGATTCCCATTCCGAATCTAAGCAACCAATCGTTCGAGGAAGCGCGAAAATACGAAAATATGGGACTCGGCAACAAGCTGTACACGTTCAGCTATGAGGATTATCGTGACATCGATCAGATCTGGAAGGGAACCCATCCGCAAACCGGCCAGCCGCTGGAGGTCATTATTGGAGTGCCTGAAGGCGGGGCCGTGCCTGACCTGAAGGAGCTGCCTGAGGAATTCGCCCCCGGCATATCTGCTGAGGATTATATTGAGATTGTTAAGCGGCTGCGACAAGGAGCGGGGATGAAGAATGATTAAGTTAAGCATGGAGGGGAAACGTGATGGTCACAGTGATTACATTAAAAAACAAATCCATCCCAGTCTATCTGTCTGCCGGGCAGCAGCATTATCTGGAGCCGCTTAGCGCGAAGCTGGGCGAATTATCGATGCAGCTAGATTTCTATAAGAAGTGGAAAAGAATACGTTTCGTCGAACTCGTTCGCGACGTTGCTATCCTCAGCTATTCTGACGGAACAAAGCTGTACCTTGAAGTTTCCTGAGCGTGAGGAATCCGTGTCATCATACGCTTCGTCCCTTGAACGCCGATCCTTATCCGCTACAGACGGCCCCAGGTAATCCGTTCAACGCTGGCAACAAACTGCCCCATCCGCATCGGATGAGGCAGCCCGTCTAGCCAGCGGCCATCTTATCTCGGGCTCAGACTAATGCCCCCCGAGCCGGTCTTGGCCACGAGCTCCGCTTCGCCGTTACCGTAGGTTGCCGACAATTTCCCATCCGTCTCCTCCATCTCGGTGTAGCCGCCGAAGCCCAGCTTCAGGTTGCCGCTGCCTGTATTCAGCTTCACCCGTAACGACTCAGGCTGCTGTGTCAGCAGTACAGTAATATCTCCACTGCCCGTCTCCAGGCGTGAGCTGCCGCGTAGTTCCTCTGCCGTCACCGTAATGCTCCCGGAGCCAGTCTCCAGCTTCAGCTCCTCGAATGCCTGGCCATTGAGCACGATACTGCCAGAACCGGTCTCGCCCTCGACCTGCTTCGCATTGGCTGTCACCACTGCTTTGCCGCTGCCCAGATGGAATTGAAGCCTCTGCGCCTCGACTTGATCCAGCTCGAGTCGCCCCGAGCCGCTCTCCAGCTTCAGCTCCTTGGCCTGCAAGCGATCCGCCTCGACCGCGCCGCTGCCTGTTGACAACTCGAAGCGCTCCCATTCTCGGGCGGGAAGAGCAATCCTCAGGTTGATGGAGGTGAAATTAAAGCCAATCGTAAATTTGGGCTGCTCCAGCTCAATTCGCAGCTCGTCCCCGGATGGCTTCACGACCAGCCTCGTATCCTTCAGCAGCCGCTCGCTTACTTGGCCGGAGGCGATGACCTCTGCCTGCTCGCCCGCCCCCTCCACAAGGACAACATCCGAGCTGCCCAGATTGATTTTAACCTTCTTGATCCCCTCCAGAGGAACCGATTGCTGCTGCTCGAACGGAACCGTGCCGAGCGCGCCATCAAGCGTTCCCTGCTGATAAGCAACGAGCAGGCCAACTACACCCAGTACAACAAGACACAAGCCTACATAAATAGATTTTCTCATGTATTATTTCTCCTTTATCATCCTGCTGTTCCACTTCAAGTAGCGAACCGTCATCGCCATAAACCCCTTGGTCAGCTTGCGCATCCCGGTGGTAGCCAGCAATGCAAGTCCCGCCAGCAGCGCCATACCCGACACGGCAGGCAAGGCAGCTAATCCTTCGTTGATGATCCACTCGACAGCCAACGCCAGCGGCGCGAGCCATAATGCGACCACCGCCGCCCATAAGCCTATGATCGCGGCGAACAGACCGAGGTACGGACCAAGCACAAAGACGAGATTGAAGAAGCCCAGGCTGACTGCGGCGAATACTGCACGCGATACTCGCACCGGTGATTGCTTCTCCTCTGCCTGATTGACCCGATATTGAAGCATAAGCTCTCTGGCTATCAACTGCGGGTCCCCCAGCTCCTGGATCGCTTGCTCCTCCGTCTGTCCATTGGCGCTAGCCATCTCAAAATGCAATTCATAATCGGACAACAGCTCTCGCCGCTGCTCTGACGACATCGGGTGCAACAGATGATACAGTTGGTTTAAATATTGCTCTTTCGTCATTATGGACGCAGCCCTTCCTCAATAATTTCATTTACTGCTCCAGTAAATACGTTCCATTCGTCGATTAATTGGCGCATATAATCCCACCCCGAATCGCTAAGCCGATAGTACTTGCGGGGCGGCCCTTCGCTGGACTCTTTGAGATAGGTTGTGAAATATCCCTCTTGTGTCAGCCGACTTAGCAGCGGATAGACACTCCCCACCGCCACCTCGAATTTCTCGGATATTTTCACAGCAAGCTCGTAGCCGTACCGATCCTCACGGGAGGCAAGCACCAGTACGCATATTTCCAGAACGCCTTTTTTAAATTGAACATTCATTCGGCCTACGCTCCCTATTCTTCAATGCTCACTATTCAATATTGCTTCATATCTAGCTGCGCGGATGCCTCATACTGTACCTTTTACAATCCACTATACTATAGCACTTACTATTCAACATTGCAATATACCTGACAGATCGGACTCGAATCGAAATATCTCCGCTTCTGTGGTATGCTTGCAATTAGGTAAGTGAACCCTAAGGAGGCAATGAACACCATGTCCAACTACAGCATAACGAAGCTGGAGAACGGCTTCACGATATACGAATTGTCGGAGAGCAGCACCTCATCCTCGGTGCGCATCTGTCCTGAGCGCGGGGGGATTGCTATCAGCCTTGTACTGCACGGCAAGGAGCTGTTCTATCTGGATGAAGCTACCTTCCTTGACCGCGAGGCTAACATTCGCGGGGGCAACCCGATTCTGTTCCCGATCTGCGGCCAGTTGACTGATGCGCAATATGAATGGAACGGCGTCATCTATCCGATGAAAAACCACGGCGTCGCCCGGATTAAGCCATGGGAGGTTGCAGGCAGCAGCACCGACGGACAAGCCAGCCTGACCTTGATTCTGCGCAGTGATGCCCAGACATTAGCCTCTTACCCATTCGAGTTCGAACTGGAGTTTACGTATATTCTGAAGGATGGCAAGCTGCGGCTGGAGCAGCAATACCGCAATCACTCGAACAGCGCGATGCCCGTCTATGCCGGCTTCCATCCCTACTTTGCCACCACGGGCAAGGCCGTTCGCTACGAGACGGATGCCACCTCCTACCTCGACTACAACGACATGGAGACCAAGCCAATCGAAGGAGCTATCGACCTTGCCGGTAAGGTCGAGTCGCTCACACTGCTAGATGCGAAGTCGAGGGAAATCGCCTTCCCGCTGGACGACTCCACCCGTGTCCGTATGGCCTACAGCGATGTGTTCCAGTATGTCGTGCTCTGGTCTGTGGAGGGCAAGCCGTTCATCTGTGTCGAGCCTTGGATGGCGAAGACGCATGAGCTGAACCGCAAGGAAGAGCTGCCGCTTATTGAACCGGGCGCGACGCTGGAGGCCTGGCTGGAGATTGGGCGCGAGGCTTGACCTGTTGCAATCGCCGTTGGTAGCATGCGATACGCCTCGGCACACCATTGCATATTAACTAAGAGACACAGAATATAAGAGGGTATCCCGCATGGCTGCAACACGCAGCCCGCGAGGATACCCTCTTATGTATGAGGCCATAGCTATGCCACAGCTATATCGCCACCTGCTCCATACCCAGCAAGCTTGCTCCCTGGTGACAACCGCAAGCTTCCATAGCCTGCTGCCTTACATGGGCGGCGTCATCCGCCGGCTGCTCGCAGCCGGCCCGTGTCCGAACAGCTCCAGCAATGTACCCTGCTTGGCGGCTGTGTAATACTCGGAGCTATCATCTGGCGCCAGCACGATGCCCAGATGATGATGATCGCCATCGAACCGTGCCCGCTGCTCGAATCTTACATGACCGTCATAATTGATGATTTCCAGCTTGCAGAACGCCGAATGGATATGGAGTGCTTCGTGGAAGTCCTCCGGTGTCAGCGTCTTGCGGCCATTAACCTTATGAACGAGCTCTCCAGGGACAATGCCCAGCTCAGCGGCAGGCGAGCCCGGGACGACAGCAAGCACACATAATCCCTGCCCGTTATGCACATAGAACGGGCTCCGTCTTGCTTCGCCTGCTGCACTGATCCAGCCAATCGCCTCATGCAGCAAGAGTGCGCCGATGGCCGCGACCAGCGTCAGCGGTGGCCACCATATAGCGAGCGCGGCGATAGCGCCGAGCGCCAGACTGTACCAGAGCAGCGTCTTGGCCGTCTGTCTGGCTCGCTGACGGGGCAGCAGTGACCGGGTCAGCTCGCTATAGCCGACGATCATCGGCAAGCCGAGCAGCATCCAGCCCCCGCCTGGGCCCTCGCCTCCGAGCAGCGGCGCCCATGGCAGTGCAAAGCCCGCTGCCTCCGCAGGGACAAGCAGCAGCAGCGGAATCGGCCAGTAGCCCTGTAGCTGATAACCGCCGATCAGCTTGCCGCGCTTGCTCTTCATCACGATCGGACTAGCCAGCCTCTCTCCCTGCGACCGCATGAACCATGCTTCAGCAAGATGCAGCATAGCGATCAATAGCAGCAGTCCCGGAATATCCAGCCGTTGCAGGGAAGCCACATATGGAGCTGGCCACGCGCCCAGCACATCCTCGTTCACCCAGCTTGCTGCCCAGTGGAGAACACCCAGCACGCCAGCACTGTAGGCAAAGCACAGATACCGGATGCGGAACAGGACAAGGATCGCTGTAAGCCCCCATAGCCAATAGACCGTCTCGATCTGGATAGCCGCACCTATGCCAAAGGAGAGTGCCGACACACCGATGCCTGCAGCCATCCCCATCACCAGCAGCTTCAGCAGCAGCAGCGGCCATGGCCGCATACGCACATGGAACAGCTTGCGTTCTGTACGCGTCTGCCTTACAAAGTGCAGCACAACCAACAGCACCGCTATGTAGTAGAACGGCTGCAACAGCAAGCTCACCACCGCTTCTCCTGCCTGTCGCAATATTTCCAGCGTCAGCTCCATCGATTCACTCCCATTTCTCAACAATATCAACCGCTCTTCACTTGCCTGCATAGCGACCGCCCAGCATCAGAACCACACCCACGCCACGCTACCGGCGTCTACCTTCAACTGCCTGTTCAGGCGACTACTCTCCCTATGTATGCCATACCCCATGCGCCAGAATGCTAAACCTAGGACGAAGTCTGAAGCGAGCGGTTACGTGTCGACATCTAAGATTCGTATAAGCAAATACCGCTTTTAGTTTCTGGAATATCGAAAAAAGAAGGCTGGACATCTGCTCATTGGGAGCAGACAACCAACCTTCTACACATTCGACGCATCAGAGCAGTAATCCTGCTGCCATCGTCACCTGCTAATTTTTTCCTTCACTGTTTCAATAGCCTTGATAAGCTGAACGTCATTCTTCTCATTGCGCACAAACAGAATAAGCTGCTGCTCCAGTTTCTCCGCGCTCGCCTTATCCAGCTTGCCCGTTACGGACAGACCCTCGGCACGCTGGAAAGCCTTCACCGCTTCCGCTGTCTGCTTGCTGAAATAGCCGTCCTTGCGGTCAACCTGGTAGCCCAGCCCGCCCAGCATGAGCTGCATGCTGCGAATTTCCTCGCTCAGCATATCCTGCTCCAGCACCGTCTGCTTGGATAATCGCGGCGCGCTATAATAATCTGGCGGGAGTACCTCGACATCCGGGGTAATTCCCTTCTCATGCACCCAGTTGCCATCTGGCGTCAGCCATTTGGCAATGGTCATCTTCACCAGGCTGCCATCCCCCAGCACCTTGTTGTAGCTCACCTGCACTGTCCCTTTGCCGTAGGAGGTTTCGCCGACGATGACCGCTCCGGCACGCTCACGAAGCGCCCCGGCCAGCACCTCAGATGCGCTCGCACTGCCCTTATTCGTCAAGACGACGATCGGGTAGCTTCTCCCGTTCCCCTTGGACAGCGTCTGCTCACGCGCGCCGCCCTTCTCCTCGATCATGACGATTGGCTCGCCTTTCTTGATGAACGGCTGGGCGATGGACACCACAATCGGCAGCACGCCTCCCGGATTGTTGCGCACATCAATAACGAGACCCTTCAGCCCCTTCTTCTCCAGCCCCTCCAGCTCCTCTAAGAAGCGCTCACCCGTGTTCATCGAGAATTGCCGGATCTCGATCAGGCCGACACCATCCTCCAACAGCTTCGCGTAGACCGTCTCCACATCGATGTCGTCGCGCACGAGCACGAGCGAGATCGGCTGGTCGACGCCAGCCCGCCGAATCTGCACCTTGGCCTTCGTCCCCTTGGGACCGCGGATTTTGGCTACCGCTTCATTGAGCTGCAGCCCCGACAGACTTTCTCCATTTACGGACAGCAGAACATCCTTAGGCATCAGGCCTGCTCGCTCTGCAGGCGAATCCTTGATCGGAGAGACGATCACGATATTGCCGCCCTCCATCGTCACCTCGGCTCCAATGCCGGAGAAGGAGCCTTCAATCGACTCCGTGAAATGCGTTGCTGTCTCCTTCTCCATATACGCCGAATACGGATCGTCGAGCGCAGCCATCATGCCATTGATTGCACCATCAACCACCTTGCCCCTGTCAACGTCCTTGTAATACTTCGTCTCGATCAAGGACAGCACAGCGCTCAGCTTGTCCTCCTCCTGCTTGGTCAAGCCTTGCCCGTTCACAGATGGCACCGCTGAAGCAAGTCCTCTGCTGCCATCCAGCACAAGGCGGTCAGCGAGCACCAGTGTGACGAGAACGGACGATGCCATGGTCAGCAATATGAATACAAGCACTGTACGCCCTTTGAATTTCATCGTTCTACCTCCACCCTCACCATGCCGGTTCGTTATCCTTGCTAGTATATGACAAGCCGCTGGTAATTATTTGCGGCTGCTCGTGCGAAGCGGAAGGAACTTTCCGTTGCTAGGGCGCACAACGTTTAAGATTAGCGAATATAATTCATTGGATTTTGCGGTTTTTCATTCAAGCGCACTTCGAAATGCAGGTGATTCCCTGTCGAATTGCCTGTTGATCCAACCTCCGCGATCTTTTGACCGCGCTTCACCTCTTCGCCCACCTCAACCTTGATTCCGCCTTGGCGAATATGCGCATACAGCGTCCACAAGCCGTTGCCATGATCGATAATGACCGTATTGCCATAACCGCTCGTCGCCTGAGCTACCAGCACAACACCAGATTCCGCTGCATAGATAGCCGTGCCGCTTGGCGCAGCAAAGTCGACGCCATTATGCATCTTTCCTTTCTGCCCGGTAATCGGATGTGTACGCGGCCCGAAGCCCGAGCTGGTACGGTACCCATCGCCGATCGGACGCAGCAGCTTGCCGCCGGCCTTGTAATGCGACTGCACACGGTTGCGTTCCTTCTCCAGATCGGAAGCCTTCTTGGCCAGCTTGAGGATCAGCTCCTCCTGCTCCGCCGACACCTCCTCCAACTGCTCCATCTGCTCGGAATAAGAGAGGATCATTCTCTCCTTCTCCTTCTCCTTGTCTACCAATTGCGCGTAGTATACCTCCAGACGACCGTAGAGATCCTTCACCTCGGCCAGCTTCGTCTCTACCTCGGCCTTCTTGACCTCAATCAGTTCCTTATCCTTCTTATGCTCCGCCAATATCACCTTATCCTGAGACAGAATCGATTGTATCGAATCGAAGCGATCGAGGAAATCAGAGAAGCTGGTGGCGCTCATCATCACATCCAGATACGATACAGAGCCGCTCGTATACATCAACCGAACACGCGACTTCAGCAGCTTGTCCCGCGCTTCAATCCGCTTCTCCGCTTCCTGAAGCGCCTCTCCGGCCTCCAGCAGCTCGCGCTCTGTAACGTCCAGCTTGTCGCGGGTGGACTGCATGTTCTCGGTGGTCTGATTGATCTGATCCATAATCTTCATGATCGATTGGGCGGTTTCTTCCTTCTTCTGCTCGATTTCCTTATACTCTTGCTCTGCATTCGCCTTGCTGTTGGCCGCCGCCTTCATCTCGGAGCGAACCTTAGCCAGCTCGCGATTGATCTTGTCCACTTGTGACGTCGCCGCCTGCCCTCCTGTGGGCTGCAGCAATATGATCGCCATTGCCAGAACAGTAAGAAGCGTTAAGGCTTTTTTCACCTATCTCTCACCTACACTTTCAAGTACTTGCGAACCGAAATCGTACTCCCCCAAATGCCTATCAACGTTCCGATGCCGAGCAATATGCCTGCAACCATCCAGGCAGCCTCCTGAGTCTGAACCAGCTTAATCATCATCAGGCCAAGCTCGAACTGCGACATCTGCACCAATTGCTCATACAGCACCAGCAGCACGCCCGCTGTAATCGCCGATCCGATGATGCCAATCAGCGCCCCCTCAATAAAGAACGGCCAGCGTATAAAATGATTCGTCGCGCCCACAAGCTTCATAATCGCAATCTCGCGACGGCGCGCCAAAATCGTAACCTTAATCGTATTGGAGATCACGAACATCGCCGTCAGCGCCAGACCCGCGACAATAACAAGCCCGATATTGCGCACGGCTGTCGTGAATTTGAACAGCGTCTCCACCGTGCCCTGTCCATACTTCACATTCGTGATGGGCAATGTCGGGTCGGCTTCATTAATCGCCTTGATCTTATTCGCTACAAATGAGATCGTCTGCGGCTCGAACACCTCGATCGTGAACGAATCCGGCAGCGGATTGTTCGTCTCGTCGAACCCCTCGAGCAGATCCTTGCCGTCCTCGCCCAGACTTTCACGCAGCAACTCCAAACCATCCGCCTTGGAGACGAACTCCGCCGACTTCACCTCAGGCATATTGGCAATCGTATTGCGCAGCTCCTCAATCTTGCTCTGTTCTACCTCTAGCTGCAAATAGACCTTAATCTGCACCTGGCTCTCGATCTGGCTCGCGAGGTTGTTCACGTTAAGCGCCAGCAGCAGAAACACACCCAGAATAAACAGCGAAATAACAATCGAACTAATCGAAGCAAACGACATCCAGCCGTTGCGAATAATATTTCTGACGCCTTCTCGAATATGGCGGAGAATGGTGCTAAATCTCATAACCGTACTCCCCTCTTGCCTCGTCCCGCGCAATCAAGCCATCCTCGATAGCAATAACGCGCTTGCGCAGCTTGTTCACAATGTCCCGGTTATGAGTCGCCATGACGATGGTCGTACCGCGAAAATTAATTTCCTCCAGCAGATTCATAATGTCCCACGACGTCTCCGGATCGAGATTGCCCGTAGGCTCATCCGCGATGATAACCGCAGGGTTATTCACGATCGCTCTGGCAATGCCGACACGCTGCTGCTCTCCACCCGAGAGCTGTGCAGGGAAGCTGTCATGCTTGCCCTTGAGCCCTACCAGCTCCAGCACCTCCATCGTTCGCTTGCGAATCTGCCGCCGCGGCGTCTCGATGACCTCCATCGCAAAAGCAACATTCTCATAAGCGGTCATCTTGGGCAGCAGGCGAAAATCTTGAAAGATAACGCCGATATTACGGCGAACATACGGAATTTTGCGCGGCTTCAGCTTGCCGATATTAAAGCCGTTGACCGAAATCTGTCCCTTCGTTGGAACCTCTTCCCTATAGATAAGCTTCATGAAGGTCGATTTCCCGGCGCCAGAGGGTCCGACCAGATAGACAAATTCATTCTTTTCTATTAAAACGGAGACGCCGCGCAGCGCATGCGTACCGTTCGAGTACGTCTTCCAAATGTCTTGCATCTCGATCACATTATCACATCCTGTTGAGTGTCAGCTTTATCTTCTTCGACAGCAATCACTCAATTCCTTTCAAAAAACAGAGATTCGACAATTTTCTAATAATTCTAATCTTTTTTTGCATGGGAAGACACGCTCTGCCTTCTCCTGAATACGCCTGATGAACAGCTTCGCGAACGCATGGCATACTCTCCCTCAGTCATACATAGACATAAACTGATGCCGTCGCATTATATCTCGATTGATCACGCAGCAAGGAGGAAGGGATTGTGAAGAAGCTGCATCTTGCTTTTATCATTGTCGGCGTCATTCTCCTCATCCTCGCCACCGGCTGGGGGCTGCTCTACATCTATTCTACGGGCAAAAAGGTTCCAGAGGGGGCGCACGCAGGCGCCGTGGAGATTGGGGGGATGAGCGTACAGCAGGCTTGGACAGCACTAAATGAAGCCTGGGACGAATTCGAGCAGCGTCCCGTGCACATCCTGCTCAACGAAGCTTCAGGCCTGGAGCACAGTTGGGCGCTGCGGCAGCTCGGCATTGCAGTAGAGCGTGCCGCCATCAAGCCCGTGCTCGACCAGCTCCAGAAGGGAAATATGATTCAGAGGGCGCTCTATCGCTACAACTTTGCCCGCGAGCTGCCCGTCGCGCTGGCGCTCGACGCTCAGCAACTGGGACTTGCGCTTCGCAAGCATTGGGGCTGGCTCGAATTCAACGAGCCAGCCAATGCACGGCGAATCATTACATCCCAGGATCGCATCATCTATGAGCCGCATCATAATGGCTACAGACTGGACATCGAGCCATTGGCTGGCGTACTGACCGCCTGGGCAGGACAAGCTCTGAATCGCCCGGAGCAAGCGGGAGAGGGGCGATTCACGCTGGGACTGGAGACGCTCCGCCCGGCACTTACACTGGAGCGACTGCAGCGTCAGGGAATCGAGCGTAAAATTGCCAGCTTCAGCACCAGCTTTGCCCGAAGCTCGGAAGGGCGAGCCTATAATGTAGCCTCCACAGCTCAAGTCCTTAATGGCTGGGAATTGGCTCCCGGCGAGGTGTTCGACTATAGCCGGATCATCCAGGCCGCTAGAGAGCACTATGGCTTCCGCGAGGCTCCAGTCATCGTCAACGGCAGGATAGTGCCCGGTATCGGCGGCGGAATCTGCCAGGTGTCCAGCACATTATACAATGCTGCGCTGCTCGCTGGACTGGAGATTGTGGAGCGTCGCAACCATTCGACCCCGATCTCCTATGTGCCTATGGGGCGGGATGCTACCTTTGCTGAGGGCTATCTGAACTTCCGCTTTCGCAACACGACCGGGCATCATCTGGCGATACGTACAGAGGTGTTCGAACGGGTGCTCACGGTCAAGCTGTTCGGGACGATGCCTGCGTCCACAACCTACCGGATCGAGAGCAAGCTCGTCAAGCAGCTCCCGCCCCCGACTCGCAAGGTGCGGAGCGGGGCCGCTCCGCGCGGCGGACGAGTTCTGATCCAATCCGGCAAGCCTGGCTATGTCGTCGAGGTGTACCGAATCAAGCTGGAATCAGGGAAGCAGACCGCTCGCGAGCTGATCTCGACCGATACCTACCCGCCACAGGCGACGATCATTGGCGTATCCGCTGCCGATCCGCTCCAGCTCGAGCCGGCGCCGCCAGCATCCGCCTGGGATGCGGAGCCCGAGCTATGGCCGCGTGAGCCGCTCATCGTCGAGGATGGCTTCCTGCCGGATAGCGATACGAAGCATAGCGATCAGGGGCTACTGCACGGCGAGTATAATTAGAGGATGCCGGATTTGTAGCTTCACCCCGAGATTCATTTAGAAGTACAGCCTGCACTCTTCAATGTGACGCGAATTCTCAACAAGCCGTTATTCATGCAGAGCAACAAGACGCCTGTCAGGTTGACTCCATACTCTGGAGCGAACCCGACAGGCGTCTTGTTGTGGTGCTGTACAGGATGCTAATCCTGGTCGACCACGGTGACCGGTCGATCTGGCTGCTGTATCGTGAAGCTGTTGGACAGATGCAGCAGCTCCAGCGCACGGTTGTACTCCTGCTCGGTCGTGCTGCTGTGATGCGAGCTGCCTGGCCCGGACAACGCATGGAGCGGGTATTCCGTCCCGTCCTCGAAGCCGCTGCCCGGCATAAACAGCGAGCTCTCGCTCACGAAGGAGCCCGACGGCAGGTAATACCGCTGCGGCAGCAGATTGTACGTCTGATTGATCAGATCCTCGCCGAAATGAATCTGGCGATCAAGCGGAGCGCCCAGCAGATTCGCCACCGTCGGCAGAATATCCACCTGCCCGCCCATCTGCTCTATGACCGCTGGATACGTTATGCCAGGCCCAATAATGCTAAGCGGAATGTTAATCATATCCGTGTAGCTATATTCGTAGCCGTAGATTTCCTCCATCAGCGCCTTGTCCTCAGCCGTCAGCGAATAGATCGGCAGCCCCAGATGATCGCCATAGACGACAAGCAGGCTATGATCCCAGACGCCGCTCTCCTTCAGCCCGTCAATGAACTGGCCGAGCGCATAATCAGCATAATTCTGCGAGCGGATATAGTCGCCCACGAACGTGCCCTCATACCGCTCCGGCAGCGTCATCTTGTACTTCTCCTCCGGGATCGTGAACGGATGATGCGCCGTCATGGAGATCACCTGTGCATAGAATGGCTGATCTTCGGCATCCATTTGCGCCAACTCCTCAAGCGTCTTGCGGTAGAGCACCTCATCCGAAGCCGCGAAGAACACACGGTCCTCATCGCCGAAGAACTTGGCGTCATAATACTTGTCGAAGCCCAGTGCCTGGTAGAGCTCGCCGCGGTTCCAGAACTCCACCACATTCGTATGGAAGGTCGCCGTATGATACCCCTGCGACTTCAGCAGCTTGGGCAGACTCGGCAACTGCTTGCCAGCGTACTCGCCCGATGCGGCGCCCCGCGGCGGTATATATTGCGACGTGTTGACTATAAATTCGGCATCCGATGTATTGCCTTGCCCCACCTGCTGGTAGAAGTTCGGGAAATAGAAGTTCTCCTTCATCAGACGGTTCATATTCGGCGTAATCTCTTGGCCGTCAATCTTCAGACCGATCAGAAAGTTCTGGAATGATTCCATCTGAAGAAGGATCAGATTGCGCCCCTGAGCCGCACCCGCATAACGCGGATGCTCGACCGGCTTCACCTGCTTGAGCTTGTTGATCCGCTCCTGCGTAATCTCCGCGAGCGGCGTCCACTCCTGCTGCTCCTTCGAGAAGATCGTATAGGCCTCATAGTTGAGAATCCCCATCTCCTCGGCCTTCTTCAGCTCATTCATCATCGCCCGGTTCGGGAAGATGTTGGCGAAGCACAGGGCGAGCGAGACGATGAACAGCGCGCTAACCCAGCCTCTGCGCTCCCGCCGGGGCATCGTCAGCCGCCACTCGCGCTTTGTCCGCATCTTGAAGTACAGGAAGGCCAGTACCAGAATATCCGTGAAGATGAGCAGATAGTACGGATGCATCAGCGAGATCACGCTCTTGTTGACCGCCGTCACCTGATTGACCTGCTCCAGCGCATGATAGGTGACAAACACACCGTAATATTTGTAATACATAATCACCGCAAAAAAGATCGCCGTGACCAACAGATTCGTCATGAAATAGTACAGCAGCTTGCGCTTGCTCGCAAACCATTCGATGAGGCAAAAGATCAGCCAGATGAATGGAATCTCTGTCAATAGTGGAGCCAGCGAGACACCACTGCCGAAGATGACCAGATAAGCCAGATAGCTTTTAAGTAAGAGCAGCACAGAGAAAAACGCAAACGGCTTTGTCCGCAAAGCCTTGAACGCATTAAACAATGCCATCACTATTCCCTTCCTTTCATAAAGCAAGCAGACGAACCTGATATTCGCCTGCTCCGCCAATAAAACATGCACATAATTATGACGCGCAGCTCATCGAAAGTCAAAACGAAGAAAACGTTCCCATCGCTACTAACGAGCCAAAATACGAAATGGTTGCAGTAAAAACGCAGATTTTCGCCCTATATAGCCGATCTGCGCAGCCAGATAAGCATTTCCTCGAAGGTATCCACAGGGATAATGCGCAGACCTGGCGCGCCTGCCTGCGCCTCCTCCTCCTGCCCCTTCGGGACAAAAAACACATCGGCTCCATCGCGCTTGGCAGTGAACGCCTTCTGCCGAATGCCGCCGATGCGCCCGATCTGACCATCAGCGTCGATCGTACCCGTGACCGCCACCCGATGCCCATTCGTCACGCCCCCCGGAATGAGCTGGTCGAGCAGCGCCAGCGCCAGGGCCGCGCCATGCGAAGGCCCGCCCTCATGGGCAAAGTAACGGCGAAAGGCAACCTTGCGCGGCAGGTCAGGCTCCAGGCTGTCCGTCACCTGAATGCCCATGATCGCTTGCCCTGGCTGCTCTGGATTGCCCTTGGTCAGCACCTCGCGGCTCAGGCGCTCTCCATCGCGCAGCAGCGCGAGCCGCACCGTGCTGCCGGGCACCACATCCGCCATCTGTGCCCTCAGATCGGCAAGACTGGCCACCTGTGCATCGTTGACCTGCACGATGATGTCGCCCGGCTTCAACTCCCCATGAGCCGGCCCTTCTACCTCCACCAGCACCACCTTCGCGCCACTGCGCTTCACTCCGGCGCCAATGCCTGCTTCATGCAACGCAATGGCGCTGCCAATCTGATCCGCCTCTGCCTTCAGATCGCGCACTAGACTCTCATACTGGCCAAGCGACATGCCGAGCGTCTCGATCGGCCGAAAGGTATACGCCGGGAACAGTTTGGCATATAGCCAATCTGCCAGAAAAGCGGGACGATCGAACACCAGCAGTCCCATAATCTCGCCATGCGGCTGCCCGCCCTCCACATGGACGTAGCGGTTCATATTAACCGCCAGCCCAGGGTAGGTGACCATCTGCGAGGTCGGCCAGAATAGCCCGGACAGCAGTGTGGCGGATAGCACCAGTGCGAGCAGGCTGCGCCAGGGCAGGCGACCTCCTCGATACCGTTCATGAAGTGCGGCATCCCAGATCGCAAGGAGCCAGATGAGTACGATGCTCCCTGCCGCAACAGCCAGCAGCAGGAGAGACAGCTCGCCCACAATGCCCATATAACAGAGCAAGCCAGCAGCCAGCGCCGCCATGAGCAGAATACTGCCATGCCGGACAAGCAGCCAGCGCCGTCGTGCCTTGAAGCCGGCAGCAGGCTTACCCCCTGGGGCTTCCCCATCTTGGGGGGAATATCCCTCGAACGAGGCGAGCAACGCCATCACTGCCCCGCCCGCCCATAGCAGCGGCGGAACCACCAGCGCAAATACGAGCCCATTTAACAGATCAATCCAGTACAATTGACCAATTCGGAGCACATCCGGCACCCAGATCAGCTCGCCGAACGCGCAGAGGGCAATCACTGCCGTCATCCCGTATAGATACCATCGATGCCATCGCGCCATGGGCCACCCTCCGTTCAATATGTTAATGAACCTATCATATCATTTTCGAGCCTTCAAGCGCCAAGCACCGCCCTGGACAGCCATCCATACAACACCTATAGAGAGACAGCTTCAGCAGGAGCTGCGGCGTTCTCCATGCGCGACATTATTCATCTTGGCTGGGCATGATGCGCTAATGGCCTGTACGCTGTGGCCGATGTTTTTTTTCGTGGAGCTCTTTTCAAGCAAGCTTTACCTGTGCTATAATTGAAAGCGCTAACATTATTGTTGCAAATCTCTAATGGGGGGAGCTTGAAAGGATGAGTGTAGCGTTGGAAACCAAAAATGTATACGAAAACTTTGAGGTGGAAACGGACATTCTTTTTTTCAAAGTCGGCTCACTGGGCATGGTCAGCTTTCACGGCAGAAACTATAACATTAAAAAGAGGATGTCTGCAGAACAGCTCCAATCCATGCTCGCCAAAGCCTGCTTTGTGCAGGTGAAATCGGATTGTTACGCCAATATCAGCAAGATTACCGCCATCGAGAACGATCATCTCTACTTCGGACAGGAGCTTGGCGATGCCAAGACGATCCCTGTATCCAAACGGAAGCAAGCGATGATAAGAGAGCTGCTGCTGCGCAAGCAACACGCCCTGCAATAAGCAGATGCCCTGCGGCAGTGTAATCCGACTTCAAGACCTGCCATGATGGCAGGTCTTGTTTTTTGTGCCTGTGCTCGCCTCCTCCCCTTCACCACTTCCCTCTCCTCGCCCCCTTGATCGTTCTCCCCCAGCGCACTACACCTCAAGTCTGGCGTTTACAACCCCAGGCCCCCTTATGTATAATTAGCTTGATTCCAAAATACGACAGTGGTGGTGGGGAAAATACTGTACTTTCTTGGCTTTATCGTGTCGTTTATTATCGTCTATGCACTTATACCGCCGTTCGCCAAGCTCGCCTTCAAGCTAGATTATGTGGACAAGCCCCGGCAAGATGTAGAGCGCAAGCTGCACCGGCAACCTATTCCGCTTACAGCCAGCTATCCGATCTTTATCGGCTTTTTTATTACATACCTGTTAATTACACGCGATTTTTCGCTACAGACAGGAGCTATGGTGCTGGGTGGCGCTCTGCTGCTGTTCATCGGCACGATCGACGACTGGTACAAGACCAAGGGCAAGGACTTTCCTGCACTGCCCAAGCTGCTCGTTCAAGTATCTGCAGCCGTGCTCGTCTACGCCTCAGGGATTGTGTTCATCGGCTTTGTCAATCCGTTCTCGGGCGAGTACATCGTCCTGCCGACACTGCTGCAATTTGTGCTGACCATCCTGTGGATCTTCGGCGTCACAACCGTTATTAACTTCTCGGACGGACTGGACGGGCTGGCGGGCGGCCTATCCGGCATCTCGGCGCTTACCCTGTTCATCGTAGCAGTCGCTATGGGGCAGTCCAATTCGGCGATTATGGCGATTATTCTAGTCGGCATTACGGCTGCTTATCTGCGCTTCAACAAACCGCCGGCCAAGGTGTTCATGGGGGATGCCGGAGCAACCTTCCTCGGCTTCATCCTGGCGGTCATCGCACTGGATGGCGCATTCAAGCAGGCGACGGTATTGTCGCTGTTCATACCGATTCTCGCACTCGGCGTGCCGATCTTCGACAATATCTTTGTCGTCATCAAGCGCTTCATCCAGGGCAAGGCGATCTGGCAGGCAGATGCAACACAGGTACATTATCGCCTGCTGCGTACGGGATTCAACCATAAGCAGGCACTGATGGTTCTGTTCCTCATTAGCACCTGCTTCAGCTTATCTTCTATTATACTGCTGCTTGTTCAATCCTAGACGGCGAGATTGGCCCCTGTCCTGTGTGACAGGGGTCTTTTCTATGCTTGCACCGCCCCGAACGCCCGTGGCAGAGGCTCTCCTGCATTCGCCGCTGGCTTCATCATTTCATTACTGACAGGCAACCACAGTCAAATGAACCCGCAAGTTCCGACACTGGCGGTAAAGCGCTTGCAATATGCATATGCTACAATGAAAGCATCATATGGCAAGGGATGTGCATACAACGCATGAACAAGGTTCGCATTGGCATAATCGGCCTCGGTAATATGGGCAGCGGCCACGCCCGCTATCTTGTGCAAGGCGAGGTCGAAGGCGCAGTACTCGCAGCAGTTGCAGACTCACGAGAGGAGCGGCTGAACTGGGCTGCTCAGGAGCTTGGCAGCGAGGTCGCATTATTCAAGGATTACCACGAGATGCTCCAATCAGAACACATTGACGGCGTGCTGATCTGCACCCCACACTACAGCCATCCCGAGCAGGCGACCGAGGCGCTGCAAGCTGGCTTGCATGTCTTGATCGAGAAGCCTGCTGGCGTCTATACCAAGCAGGTGCGCGAGATGAATGAAGCCGCCGCCGCCAGCGGCAAAGTCTTCGGCATCATGTACAACCAGCGCACCAATCCGTTATACCGTAAGCTCAAGGATCTGGTCGATTCTGGTGAACTGGGTGAGATTCGCCGCACCAACTGGATCATCACCGACTGGTACCGTCCGCAGAGCTACTATGATTCCGGCGGCTGGCGCGCAACATGGGCGGGCGAAGGCGGAGGCGTGCTGATTAACCAGGACCCCCATCAGCTTGATCTATGGCAATGGACGACAAGCATGATGCCCAAGCGGATGCGCGCCTTTTGCTCCTTCGGCAAGTTCCGCAACATTGAAGTGGAGAACGATGTCACTGCCTATGTCGAATATGAGAACGGCGCAACTGGACTGTTCGTCACCTCGACCTTCGAAACACCGGGCACCAACCGCTTCGAGCTGTCTGGCGAACGCGGCAAGATCGTCGTCGAGAACGGCGCGATCACCTTTTGGCGAACACGGGTGTCCGAATCCGATTTCAATCGCACCTACACCGGAGGCTTCGGCCAGCCGGAATGCTGGAAGATCGACATCCCTATCGAGGGGCGTCATGACGAGCACAAGGGCATTACACAGAACTGGGTCAACGCGATACTCAAGGGCACGCCACTGCTCGCACCTGGAGAAGAAGGCATTCACGGCCTGATGCTGTCCAATGCGATGCTGCTGTCGACATGGCTCGACGATTGGGTCGATCTGCCGATTAATGAGGATCTGTTCTATGAGAAATTGCAGGAGCAGATTAGCAAGTCCAAGACGACCAAGTCATCCGATGCATACCGTACACTGGATGTCAGCGGCACCCATTAACGATACCAACTCAATGCGAAGCAGGAGGACAAATTAATGAGCAAACACGACGGAATGAATTATGCGCCCCAAGGCAAGCCGCGGCCCGTAGTGGAGCCCGGGCAATTCCAATTTGCAGCCATGGCGCTGGAGCATGGTCATATCTATGGCATGTGCAACGGACTGATCGAGGCAGGAGCAGAGCTCAAGCTCGTCTATGATCCCGATCCGGCAAAGGTCGAGGCTTTTTGCAAGCAGTACCCAGGCGTAAAGGTCGCTTCCTCCGAGCAGGAGATTTTGCAGGACCCGGACATCGTGCTCGTCGTAGCAGCGGCCATCCCCTCCGAGCGCGGAGCGCTTGGTGTGAAGGTTATGCGCCACGGCAAGGATTACTTCACGGACAAGACGCCATTTACAACCTTGGAGCAGTTGGAGGAGGCGCGCCGCGCCGCGGCAGAGACCGGCCGAAAATATGCCGTCTACTTCAGCGAGCGACTGCATGTGGAGAGCGCGGTCTTCGCCGGACAGCTCATCCAGAGCGGCGCCATTGGCCGGGTAGTCCAGGTGATCGGCCTCGGGCCGCACCGCCTGAACGCCCCTTCGCGCCCAGGCTGGTTCTTCGAGAAAGAGAAATATGGCGGCATTCTGTGCGACATTGGCAGCCATCAGATCGAGCAGTTTCTCTACTACACCGGCAATACGGATGCTCAGGTCACCAGCAGCCAGGTGGCGAACTACGCCAACAAGCAATACCCTGAGCTGGAGGACTTCGGTGATGCCAGCCTTGTCGGCGGCAATGGCGCAACCCAGTATTTCCGTGTCGACTGGCTGACTCCGTCAGGTCTGTCTACATGGGGAGACGGCAGGACACTGCTCCTTGGAACGGACGGATACATCGAGCTGCGCAAATATGTGGACATCGCCCGCGAGCGGGAGGGCAACAAGCTGTACCTCGTCAACGGCGATGGAGAACAGCGGATTGATCTGGATGGCAAGGTGGGCTATCCATTCTTCGGCGAACTCATTCTCGACTGTCTGGAGAGAACCGAGCGGTCGATGACGCAAGCCCATATCTTCAAAGCATCGGAGCTATGCTTGAGAGCACAGCTACAAGCCGTCCGTGTTGAATAGACAGCACCTGACAGATAGGGACACTTGGCTAACTACAAGGAGGAAGCAATATGAAATTATCTGTCTTCACTGTCGCCACACCGGATCTGACGCCCGAGGAGCTCGCAACGGCAGCGCGCGATGCCGGGCTGCATGGCATTGAATGGCGCTTCAAGGAGACACCCGAGGAAGCACGCGACGAGGCGCCTTCCTTCTGGCGCAACAATCTATGCTCCATGTCTCCGCTTGATGGCGAGCAGAACTGGAGTCGCTTCAAGCAGGCAGCCGAAGCTGCTGGGCTGACCAGTGTGAGCGTGACCCCTTATCTTGCCCCCGGAGACTTGGAAGCGACGGAAAATGCCCTGCGGGCCGCGCGCTACATGGGCGCATCGATGATCCGCCTTGGCGTGCCTTTCTATGACCGGAGCGTTCATTTTGAACAGCTATTCGCACAGGAGCGCGCCTACTTGAAGGAGGCCGAGAGCCTGTGCAGGCAATACGGCGTCCAGGGCGTCATCGAGACGCATCATGTGACGATCGCACCTAGCGCCTCCGCTGCCCGCAGACTCGTCGAAGGGCTGGACCCGCAGCATATTGGTGTTCTGTATGATCCGGGAAATATGGTCTATGAAGGCTTCGAGAACTACCGGATGGGTCTGGAGCTGCTGGGCTCTTACCTTGCGCATGTCCATATCAAAAATGCGCGCTGGGTGCGCCAGGAGCAGACATCAAGCGCGGCCTACAGTTGGAGCTGCCAGTGGGCTGGCATGAGAGAGGGCATCGTGCCGATTCATCAGGTGATTGAGGATCTGCGCGCGGTTGGATATGATGGTTATCTTGGGCTGGAGGATTTCAGTGGTCAGCTCGCTTCGGTGCCGATGCTGAAGGACTATGCCGACTATATGAGAGAATTGTTGAGAGGTTAATTCGATGGAAGGACAAAGCGGCCCCGATTCTGAATCGGGGCCGCTTCTTATGGTACAGTGCATATGAAGGCAGCCAGGAATGTGATGCGCTGCAATCAGCTCTTCAGTACAGGCAGCAGCTTCGTTCCTTCATTCATCTCAGACTGGCAGATCGGACACAAAGGCTGGGACTCAAATGAAAAGTCATTGCGCATCCAGCAGCTGCAGTTGTCACTGCTGCATGTCCAGATTGCAGTCTGCTCCTCGGGCGTCGGCTCTACATTTTTTTTGGAATAATAGATTGCGATCCCTCCTTATGCTACGGACTATCCAGCTCCTCCCTCCCACGCGAATGGACGCAAGAAAGGAGAGGGCCGGATGAAGCCGTTACCCTATTGTATCCCATGCCCCGCGAAAATAGTACCAAAAATGAAAAAACAATGCATTGCCTGTCCAAAATGCTACCCGCCTGCCATTTAATCCATCTTTAAGCGCTTCATGAACTCCTCAGCCGCGCTGTAGCCCTGCTGCTTCAGATACCAGCTATTGGCTGCGGCCTCGATCAATCCGGCGACATCCCGCCCAGGCTGTAGCTGAATTTCGATGTGTGGAATTTTGACATCCATATATTCGGTGAATTTCGGCTCCAGCTCCAGCTCGTTGTTGAGTGCGTTCTCTTGCCACTTCGTCAGCTCAATGTCCAGCACAATCCGGGTCTCCTCCTGAAATGCCTTGCGCCCATATAGTCGGGCGACATTAATAAGACCGATGCTGCGCAATGCCAGAAGCTCCTTCGTCTTCTCATCATGTGACCCGAGCAGCGTCTGTGGACTCAGCTTCTTCAGCACCACGATGTCGTCAGCGACCAGTCGATGGCCGCGGCGGATTAGAGTATGTGCCGTCTCGCTTTTGCCGATGCCCGACTTGCCGCGCAGGATGATCCCGATACCCGACACATTGAGGCAGACGCCATGAATGGCAATCTGTGGAGCCAGCGTCTTCGTTAAGTAGGCATCCAGCCTGCCGAGGAATTCCGTCGTTGTCACCGTTGTCCGCAGAAGCGGAATCCCCTCCTCCTCGCAGTATTTGGTCAGATATTTGAGCCCCTCCTGATTAGCAGTCACAATGAAGCACGGCGGATGATATTTGACAATGTTGCCGATTCGCTGCTTGCGTTCTTCCACATCTAATTTATGCAAATAGTTAATTTCCTTTTTCCCTAATACTTGAACATGCTCCTGAGGAAAAAAGTCAAAATAGCCAACAAACTCCAGACCCGGGCGGTACGCCCGAGATTTGCTGATTGTCCGGCTCAGCCGATCCTCTCCAGCAAGCACCTCTAATGAAAACCTTTGGGTCAGCTCCTGAACGGTGATGGTCTTCATCCCTTTTCCCCCCGCCATTCTTAAGTAAGCAATACATAAATTGATTGTACCCTATTCGACATGCAGCAGCCAATCCCTGCAAGGGAGAGCCCTTGGCTAGCCGCCCGCGCAGGGACACGATTTCGCCCAACCTCCTAAGGTTTACTAGCGGGACAAAGAAACGTATACTATAAAGTATGTGATTGAGTTGCGAGGTGGAGCATGATGGACAACTTGAAACAAGCCCTTGAACTGCTTGGGCTGCCTGAAGACGCTTCCAGAGAAGATGTGGAGAAGCGCTACATGACGCTTGTTCGCCGAGCCAAGGCGAGAGGGGGCGCTAATGCGACCGAAGACGGCTTCGACTTCGACGCCATCACCCGCGCCTACAAGTTCGTTCTGGAACAGGACAAGCAGCAAGCGATTGAAGAGCTTACAACAAACCAGTATGGCAAGTACAAGAAGCTGGCAGGCGCTGCCGAGAAAACCGATCATTTTTTTCACTATTATAAGTTTCATGTGCTGGGTGCAATCCTGCTGATTCTTTTGGCAGGTTATGGCATTAAGAGCTATATGGACAATCAGGCGCAAAAAGCAGCGGAAGCACTGCTTCCTCCGGTTGAGCTATATGTGATGTATCATGGACAGTTCTTTCTGGAACAGAATGATAATAACATGAAGCCGGTCGAGGACAAGCTGCTACCGTTGTTCCCAGAATGGCAGCGACTCAAGGTTGGCTTGACCTACGTCCCTAAGGAAACACGCAGCGAGCTTGACATGGCCAGCATTCAGAAGGCTGTACTGTCGATTATGACGGAGAAGGCGGATGTATACCTCTTCGACAAAAGCACGTTTGCGCAGCTATCGGCACAGGGACTGCTCCAGCCGCTAGATGCTGCTGTCCGTGGCGGCACGCTGGAGCCGTTGGTATCACCAGAGCAGCTAATGGCCTCCCGTACCGAGGATGACACCGAGGATCATATCTACGGGATTGATCTGAGTAGCAATCAGACGATGGCCAGTATGCCGATGTACGGAGAGGAGCGGATTGTCGGCATCCGTACAGATGCACAGCATGCCGACAATGCCCTACGGTTTATCCAGCGTATGCTGGAGAAGAAGTAACAACTGCCCATACAGCCCTCCACGTCAGCGACCGTTATGCTGACGTTGGAGGGCTGTATGGTGTGTGCGAAGAATCTGCTAAGCATTCTCCCGCCCATTATGCTTGAGGTAGAGACGGCGAATCTCCTGCTCGTCCACCGCGGCGCTGATCAGATAGCCTTGCCCTTCATCACAGCCCTTCTCTCTCAGAAAGTCAATATGCTCTTGTGTCTCAATTCCCTCCCCTATTACCTGTATATCCAAATAATGCGCCAGATTAATGAGTGAGGACAGTATAATATTGTTGTTCAGATCATGATTAATATCCTTCACAAAGGAACGATCTATCTTCAAATAATCTATCGGGAACGTCTTCAAATAATTCAATGAGGTATAGCCCGTTCCAAAGTCGTCAATCGCAATATGTACACCAAGCTTCCGTAGAGCCGCCAGCCTGCTCTTCGTCATCTCCTGGTCCTCTATAAGTACACTCTCGGTCACCTCAATATCCAGCCAGCCCGCCTTCAGTCCGCTCTCTGCCAGGATCGCGCCCACCAACTGCGGAAAATCCGGTTCCTTTAGCTGCACCAACGAGACATTGACGCCAACGCGCAGCTTCAGCCCTTCGCGATGCCACTGGCATACCTGACGCAAGGCGCTTCTCAGCACCCAGTTCCCGATGGCGATAATATCCCCCGTCTCTTCGGCGATCGGAATGAAGTCGGCAGGCGATACAAAGCCCAGCTCTGGATGATCCCAGCGAAGCAGCGCCTCCACGGCCTCGATCTTGCCCGTGACTACGTTAATGATCGGCTGGTAGCGCAGGTACATCTGGTCAAGCATAATCGCCTTGCGAAGTCCGCTCTCCAATTGCAGCCGATTGGTGAACTGGGAATCCATCGCTTCATTGTAGATCGCATAGCGCCGCTCCTGGTGAAGCTTTCTTACATGCCTCATCGCTATGTTGGACTCGCGCAGCAGCCTTCCCGGTTCGAACTCCCTGTTCCTACCCGCTAGCGTAATGCCGATGCTCGCCGACACCACGACCTCCATTCCCTCCATATAGATTGGAGAGAGCAGCTTGGCTACTAGCGATTGGGCGGCAGTAGCCGCAGCCTGCTCGCTGGCTATGTCCGGCAGCAAAACAGCGAATTCGTCTCCTTGCAGCCTGGCTATGACGGCCTCTGGAGAGAATAACTGCCTCAGCAGCGACGAGAATTGCTGCAACAGCAACTCACCCTTGGCATAGCCGAGCGATTCATTGATGAACTCAAACCGATCCAGGTTAATGGTCAATACAGCGTGCAGTTGCGAAGCGTCACCGTCATGAAGTTGCTCCAGGCGCTGCAGAAACAGCCTGCGATTCGGCAGCCCCGTCAGCAGATCGAAGTTGGTCATCAGATTCATCTGATGCTTCGTTTCCTTCTGCTCGGTTATATCCTTCACGATCCCAAAAATCACCTCAACGGAACCGTCGATCGTAATGGGAATGGTCGTGCACTGTATGTAGATGATGCTGCCGCTCTTGTGGCGGACAGTCAGCTCAAATTGCTCCGGGTTGCCCTGAAGCGTGCGTTTAAAATAATGTTCTGCCTGGGCATAGTCTTGTTCGCCGACGATCAAGCGGCCCATATTCATAGCGAGCAGTTCCTCGCGCGAAAATCCAGACAGCAAGGAGCAGTGGGAGTTGACATTCACCAACAGCCCCTCCCTGTTCATCTCAAACACTGCATCCGGGTGATATTCAAATAAGCATAAATAACGGCGTTCCATCTCCATTAGCCTTCTGGCTGCGCAGCTATTGTCCATCATATCCTTCACTTTCCGCACAAGAGCTTCCCTGCTTTTGCAGTAATGGTATTACTCGCTGCCCTGCTCTTCCTGGAGCAGGCATTCGTTCCTGTCTTCTGCGGCCTTCGCCGCCGAAATCCGATGGATGAAGTCGATGTCTCATGCTCTGTTCCCCTTCGATGTTGTTCTCGCTCTTCATATTAATCTGTAGCCGGCAACTCAGACAGGTCGTATTTTTTAGCATCGTCCTCTAGCAGTCCTTCGTATAGCCCTGCACGGATGCGCAGGATGCAAGCGAATCTCGTATCCAGTATATCCTAATTAATCATTCATTTAAATGAAATTTCATAAGACAGCCTTCCCCAGAAACACCAGGCTGTGGCCCCCTCATAGAGCAGTCTCCTTACACGCGGATAGACACAAACTTCGTCTCCAAAAAATCCGCCAGGCTGTCCGGGCCGCCCTCACGCCCTACCCCGCTCTCCTTCATCCCTCCGAATGGCCCTTCGACAGCAGTCGGCACCGCATCGTTGCAGCCGATGATTCCATACTCCAAGGACTCGTATATTCGAAACATCCGACCCAGGTCGCGAGTGTAGTAATAGGCCGCCAAGCCATAGACAGCGTGATTCGCCTGCTCGATCACCTCTTCCTCCGTATCGAACAGACAGACTGGCGCTACCGGCCCGAAGGTCTCCTCCTGCATGATCAGCATCGTATCATTCACCTCCGTCAGAATCGTCGGTTCGTAGAAGTAGCCAGGCAGCCGACTGATCGCCTTGCCACCCGTGACGATGTGTGCACCTTTGTCGACAGCCTCATCCACCTGAAGCCTTACCTTGTTAAGTGCCTTCTCGCTAATGAGCGGGCCGATCACACTCTCCTTCTCGAAGCCGTCGCCGACGACCAGTTGCTCGACCGCTTGCTTGAAGCGCTCCAGAAATTGTGCAGCAACGGAGCGCTGCACATAGATTCGATTTGCACAGATACAGGTCTGTCCAGCATTTCTGAACTTGCTGCTGACGGCTCCAGCTACAGCTATGTCCAGGTCAGCATCCTCGAATACGATCAGCGGGGCATGGCCGCCAAGCTCCATCGATACCCGTTTCACCTGCTCGGCAGCCGCCTTCATTAGTTGCTTGCCGACTGCGGTCGAGCCTGTGAAGGTAATCTTCCGAATCGCCGGATTGGAGAGCAGCTCGCCTCCGATCTCCTGTGGATTGCCGGTCACCAGATTGAGCACGCCCGCAGGTATGCCTGCTTCATGGGCCAGCTCCATGAACCGCACCATGACCCCCGGCGTCTGCTCCGCGGGCTTGAGTACCAGGGTGCAGCCCGCCGCAAGCGCCGGGCCAATCTTGCGCGCCGCCATCGACAATGGGAAGTTCCATGGCGTAATCGCCGCTACCGGCCCTACCGGCTGACGGATGGACAGCAGACGCTTGTCTGGCGAGCTGGACGGAATAATCTTGCCATAGACACGCACCGCTTCACCCGCACTCCAGCGCAAATATTCGGCTGCAAGCGCCACCTCGCCGCGCGCTTCGGCTAACGGCTTGCCCATCTCCAGCGTGATCCGCCCGGCCAGCTCCTCCTTGCATTGCTCCATCGCTTCAGCAAGCTTGTTCAGATAGGCTGCTCTCTCCTTCGCCGCCAGCCCCGCCCATTCCTTGTATGCTTCCCGAGCCGCAGCGATGGCTGCTCTGGCATCGGCTATGCCACCCTGCTGTGCCGTCCCCGTCACCGCTCCTGTAGCCGGATTAATCAATGAATAGGTACGCCCGGATGTCGACTGTACCCATTCCCCATTGACATACATTAGCCATTGATTCATGCCATCGTTCTCCTTTCCTTGCTCGATACTGCACACGATGTTGCACATCGGCCATGCCAGGCCGGCTTGTCCCCAATCTATTGAAGTCCAGCCTTTCAGTTTGTTATGTAATCTAATATGCTATGGACCACTTGCCCAACAAGAACAAAAATTGAATTGATCAAGTCTATTATAACCGATATAATGCTAACACAAAGAAATAAAAGTCCAATTACATATTACTTTTTGCACCGATTAAGCCGATTTGGCTGGCAAATGGAGGGTACCTATTCCATGCAGATGACTACCCGGCACAACGCTGGAAGATAAGGAGAAGGAAATGACAGAAGCAGTATCATCAGGGGTCTGGCGGCAATTATGCTGGGCTATGGTTAAGACAGGTATTCTCGGCTATGGGGGCGGTCCATCAGTGATCCCGCTCATCCGGCATGAAGCGGTAGCTCGCCATCAATGGATGAGCGATGAGGAATTCGGCGAAATCCTGGCGTTCGCTAATGCACTGCCTGGTCCGATTGCGACCAAGATCGCCGCCTATCTCGGATACCGCCTCAAAGGGGCGGGAGGCGCTACAGTCGCTGTGCTTGCCCATATTATGCCATCTGCCGTCGCCATGATTGCGTTGTTGTCAGCGGTTAATTTTCTAAGCAGCTCTCCCATTGTGCAAGGCATGATCGGCGCGGTAATTCCGGTTATTGCCGTCATGCTGGGCATGATGGCTTACGAGTTTGGCGAGCGGACGCTGAAGGGCTCGGGCAAAGTGCTGGGGGTCATTTTCTTCGCCTGCGCCTTCATCCTGCTCCAACTGCTCGATGTTCATCCTGCTCTGGTCATCATGGTGTTCCTGCTCTACGGCGCCTTCCACTTCAAGCTGAGGGCTCGTCTGAAGGCACGGCAAGAGCAGAAGCGCTAATACGGCTTACAACAGCGGCTCCGCTTCAGGTTGCGCTCAACCCGGGGTCTTCACTTCGAGGAGCATGGCAGAAGAATAGAAAAGAGGTTGCAGCATGGATTGGTTTCATTTGTTTCTCGGCTTTTTGCTTGCCAACTTGTTAGGCTACGGAGGAGGCCCGGCCTCCATTCCGTTGATGTATCAGGAGATCGTGACCCACTATCAATGGATGACCGACCCGCAATTCTCCAATTTGCTCGCGCTTGGCAACACGCTGCCTGGACCGATCGCGACCAAGATCGCCGCCTTTGTCGGGTATGATGTATACGGAATCCCTGGCATGATTATCGCTCTGTCCGCCACCATCATCCCGTCAGCCGCCGCTCTCATCGGACTGCTCAAGCTGCTTGAGCGCTATCGCAGCTCCAGTGTAGTAAGAGGAATGACGCTGCTCGTCCAGCCTGTTATCGCCATCATGATGGTGCTGATGACCTGGCAGATGGGCGCCAGCTCGCTGGAAGCGATCGGCATCGTGCAATCGCTCGGCATCGCGCTAGTCGCCTTCTGGCTGATGGTCATCCGCAAGATGCACCCAGCTCTCGTGATCGTATGCGCCTTCGCCTACGGCGGCCTTGTATTGCCGCTAATGTGACGAATAAGCCCTGTCATTCACATCGTCATTAGGCACGATCAGAAAAGCCCATGCCGGGTTCTCCTGTATTATGGTGCTGTACTGACCATTCTACACGAATCCCTTCATGGGCTTGCTTGTATTTAGCTGTCACCATTCTCCCGCCCAGGTTAAAAATCACCTCGTTATAGTGTCTATTATTTGTTGCATCGCACGCCTGGCTTCTGGTATAGGGAACACCGGAAATACATGGTTCATTTTGGGATACTCAAAATAGTTGATGTGTACATTCTCCTTGTCTGCGCGTGCTTTGAACTTGCGAGCATCCGGCAGGAAGAACTCATGAGTACCTATAAACAATGTGATCTTTCCTAAGCCCCGCAGCGGGCCATTGATCGGACTTAATAAGTAATGACTTCGCTTTGTCCCTCCCGCGTAGACCTTTCCTGTCTCGATCAGCAGCTCCAGATTCAGCATAGGTTCTTTTTTCTCCAATGCTGCGATGTCAGGGTGGTCTAAGGCGATGTCTAGCCATGGGGATAAAAGGATGATATTGCCTGGCTGTGGAATTCCTTCCTCCAATAATAGCTGTGCTAATGCCAGAGACAGTCCACCACCTGCAGAGTCGCCCATAATGGTAATATTTTCTGGTGAAGCTTTAGTTAACAAATCTTTATAGATCGGAAGAACCTTGGCGAAGCTCTCCTTATAATTATGATTGGGTGCCTTGGGATAGATGGGGACTGTAATCGTGCAATCCAGCTTTTGGGTTAATTGATGCAAGAAACGCCAATGCCACAGCAAGGGCTGCTCCGTATAACCTCCGCCAGGCAGAAACAAAATTTGTCTTGTACTTGGCTGTGATGAAGATTTCATCAAGTACGTATCCATGGAATAGGATGTCGTCTTCCTTATATTGTATTTGCGTTGCAGTCTGGCTGGCAGCTTATACGGAGATTCATTTTCAATCCTTTTTTTCTCCAGATAGGTAGCAGGATTAACGTTCTTTCTCGTTAGTCTCAATAACCACTCGATAAGAAAACTTTGCCAACTCCTCATCCTGGCGTCCCCCTTGTTGTGAACTTGTGAACAGATATAATAGCTGTAGAATTCCCTTTGCTATCTGTATATTAACAAAATATTTTGATAAAATAAATTTAAATAAAATTTACTAACCTAAATATTTATTTAAGGATGCGCTATTATGAATATCACCCAGCTACACTACTTAATCACAGCCGCTAATTACGGCTCCTTCACTAAGGCTGCTAGCATTCATCACATGACAGTTCCTACCATTAGTCAGTCGATCCGACAGTTGGAGGAGGAATTGGATGCCATTATTTTTCATCGGACGAAGAAAGGGATTATCCCAACAAGGGAAGGGGAACTGATCCTCCAGCATGTCGCATCGATCCTCAAAAGTCTGGATTCGATGAAACAGGAGCTATCCCAGCTTAAGGAAGAATGTTCGGAAGACATTATCATTTCAACGATCCCGGGGATGGTACCGCAGGTTGTTCAGGCCACGATTGAATTTGCCAACAAGTATCCGACGCTCAATGTTCAGTTGATCGAAGGGGATACACAGACTGTAATGAATCACGTCCACGAAGGCTATGCAAGCATGGGGTTGATTACTTACAACTCCGAGCAATACCAAGATCCCGCATTGGAATGGATGCCCATTATTCAGGGGAAGGCTGTCGTAATTGTGAACAGAAATTCATCCCTATGCGTGTTGAACACCTTAGCCGCAGAGGATCTAAGAAATGAAGCCTTTGTTCTATATAAAGATGAGGAAATTGAACGTATTGCCCAACAGTTGGTAGCGGAGCAGCCCTCCAACCGTATTGCCCTTTCGACGAATAATATGGAGGCTCTGTATCAAATGGTTGTTCGAGCGAATATGATTACGATCGGCCCGGATTTTGTTATACACTCTCTGCCCTCTAGCTATCAGGAACAGCTTGTGACGATCCCGTTGCAGCAATATCATTCACAGCCTGTTACATTGGGACGGATCACTAGAAAAAAAGAGCTGGCCTCAAGAATGGTCGATGAATTCACAGCCAGACTATCCGAATTATTTAACGGAGGCTAGCTAGGGCGTGTCCTCCACAGGGCAGCATCTGCTCCCCGCGGAGGAGTCTATATCACGCCTTAGCTGCAGGACGCGTGTCACGAGTGTCTCACCGGCGCTGGCAAGCTGCTGCTGGAACGCTGACCCAAGCTCTGGTATCTGGCATAGTGCTGCGGCAGACGGACTGCTCGTTCAGCCTCAACAGACCAGCGTGTCCCCAGGCTCCAGCGCATATAGCCCGCTATGCCCCTCCTGCTGAAGCAACTCCAGCAGTTCTACAGTAGGCGTGCGCGCAGCATGAACCAGCACCGTCGCATGGCTAGGGACAGCAGCCAGCATCCGGCGTACATCGGGCAAGCCCTGATGCACCTTATAGCGTACACGCAGCACCTGCAATGCTTCATCCTCCTGCGCCAGCAATCGAGCTCCGAAGGAGCCCCGCCCCAGATGGCCGGTCAGCATCACCAGACCGCCTCCTGTGTTCTTCATATACCTGCAGTACCACTGTGCACACTCCGTCTCCATCATGCCGCCAGCCGTGAAGATAAGCTTGGCTCCCGTTAAGGACAACAGTCGAGCCCGCTCAGCATTATTTCCCGCAACCGCGACGCGCGGCGAGCGCAGCAATGCCTCCAGTTGCTCGGCACTGTGCTCACGCAACCAATAGCGCTGCTTGACCAGCTCTCGCAACGGCGCCAGCAGCTCCCCGTCTACAATTAGCGGCACCTGCGAGAAGCGGTGATGCGCCCACAGCAGCAGCTCCTGGCCCCTTCCATGGACAGGAACGGGAAAGAGTACAGACCTGCCTCTGCTGATTGTGTCTCCTGTCGCCTCATGCAGCGCGCGCAGCTTGTCCTCCTGCGTATCTGGATCGGCGCCGCATGCCGCATCGATAATCGACAGATCTGCTGCTCTCTCCAGCCTTGGGCGATCCGCAGCAAGCACCTGTGATTCCTCGGAGTAATCGCCGGAGAAGAAGATCAGGCGGCCACACCAGTCCAGCGCATACCAGACCGAGCCGGGCATATGCCCGCTCCTGCCCCACATCATCTTGACGCCGGGCGCTGCCTCTATCCAGTCTCCAGCCTCGCCAGCGTCTTCCAGATAAGCATAACGTACCCTGGCGATGTCCCTGTCGTCATAGGGAAGCGTTAAGCCATACGAGGCGGCATAGCTCTTCCATGCGCGGTAATAACCAGGGAGCCGCAGTGCCGTTGCCCGGCTCGTCCATACCACACCCTCGTAGCCGTATTTGTACAGCAGCGGGAGCGCCATCGAGTGATCCTCGTGGGCATGGGACAGCAGAACTGTCTTGAGCCGACAGGCGACGGACGGATCAATCCGAGGATAGATGCCGCCTGACTCCTTCTTGCCCCCGCAATCCATCAGCACGGCTTCATTCTGATGCTGCAACAGGTAGCTGGAGCGACCATGCTCGCAGGCTCCTCCCCATATGGTCAAAGATAGCATCATTTCAGTCCACTTTCTCTAGTTTGCTGTAATCTGTTCATAACAAGCAGTAGGATGGTCGTTATGCCTACGGTGACAACTGCCATCGCCATGCCCATCGATACTGCCCCTTGCTCGAATTGGGCGTAGATATAGGTTGCAGAGGTCTGCATGGATGGAGGCAGGATGAGCAGAGAGGCTACGAGCTCGCGATTGGCGATGGTGAAGGTCATCATCCAGCCAGCCAGCATGCCTGGCAGCAGCAGCGGCAGCAATATTCTCCGTCCCACATACAGCCAGCGGCCGCCGAATACTTGCCCGGCCTGCAACAGCGACACATCCAGTTGTCCATACCCGGCCTTGACATATTGCACCGTATACGGCAAAAACAATAGGACATACGTCAGCACTACCATCCCATAGGTATTGTACAGCGGAATTGGCATCCACTTTGCATTCCAGAGCAGAATCAAGCCGACAACAATGACAATCCCTGGCACGGTGTTCGGCAACAGGCTGAACAGATCGGTCAGCCTCTGACTCCGCGTCGAGCTGTTCTTAATCGTCAAGGCCAGCCAGGTGCCCAGCAGCAGCGCGATGGTAGAGGCCGCCACCGACAAGCCAAGACTGTTCGTGATCGCTCGCAGACTATCTGTACCTGGAGCCAGCAGTGCAGCATAATGCTGAAGCGTCAGGTTGCCCCAAGCGAGTCCTTCACCGCGCAGCTTGAGCAAGGAAGCCACGATTATGGAGAAATAGGGAATACCGACTGCGGCGGCCATGAGAAGCACAATATATGCGCCGCACAGCAGTCGGCTCCAGCCTCGGATTGGACGCAGCGCCCGCCCCTTTCCCTTGCCTCCTGGCAAACGAAACGTATGGCGGCGGCTGATGGCACTCTGGATGTACCACATGAGCAGACAAGTCGCCAGCAGCACAGAGGATAGGGAGGTCGCCTTGCCAAAATCAATCGGCCAGCTCGAGATGTAGCGGTGGATTTCCGAGGTCATCACAAAATAACCGATCTTGCGACCAAAGGTTGCCGGTGTCCCGAATTCCGCTATCGTCTTGACGAAGATAAGCAGCGTGCCCATCACATAGCTTGACAGCAGCAACGGCAGCACAATGCGCCGTATCCGATACAGGAAGCCGCCGCCATGAACCGCGGCAGCCTCCTCCAGACTGCCGCTGATCTCCAGCAGCGTATTGCGCAGCATCAGATACAGGAAGGGGAACAGATGCAGACTCATAATAATCACCATGCCGCCAAAGCTGAAGAAGGCGGGTGTTATCACCGATGATGCCGGCAGCAACTGCTCCATATAGCCGTTGCGCTGCATGAACAGCATCCACCCCATCGAGCCAATGTAGGGCGGCGTCATGAATGGAATCAGGAACATAATATCCAGCCAGCGATGACGACCCATGTCGGTTCTGGCCATAATCCATGCCAGCGGCAATGCAAGCACCGTCGTGCCGGCGACGACGCACACTCCAAGCCATATTGACTGCAGCAGCACCTGCCCTAGACTGGCGTCCAGCACGCTGCGCAGAGGCGCGAGCAGATCGAGCTCACCGTCCGGCACTATGCTCGTCCAGAAGATGAACAGCAACGGCAGTACAATGAGCAAGCCTAGCAATAAGATCGCAAGGATGAGGCCAATTCTGGAATAGATCCGTAACGGAGTTGTATGCATATGGTACCCCTATATAAGACGGTCCCGGCACTCGCCGGGACATCGGATTCTTGATGCTTACTTGAATAATTGGGTGAAGCGCGTAGCAACCTCCTCGCTATGCTCCTTCATCCACTGCCAGTTCACATTATATGTCTTAATATCTGCTGCATTGGTGCGATCCTTCGCCTGAATATCCTGACGTCCGGGCAGCAGGTATGCCTCTGCTACAAGTTGCTGCGCTTCATCCGACAGCAGATAATCCATGAAGGCCTTGGCATTGTCCACATGGGGGCTCGACTTGACGATCGCTGCGGGACGGGGGCTGATGACGGTGCCTTCCTTCGGATAGACGATGTCGACCGGCTCGCCCTTGGCCTTGGCCTTGTAAGCCATATAATCGACGCCTGCTGCGACAATGGACTTGGCTCCGGTAATAACAGGGTCCAGCGCCTCCTGATTAGCGCCCGCCATCGCAACACCATTTTGCTTGAATTGCTCAAACAGCTTCCAACCTTCCTCTCCCGATTCGCTCAAGTAACCAGAGATGAAATCCAGCGCCGAGCCGGACAATGAGGGATCGGGGATATTCACCTGTCCGCTCCATTGTGCTTGTCCCAGCTCCGCCCATGAAGCAGGCGGGGTCTGTACCAGCTTCGTGTTGTAGACGATACCTAGCGCCGATGCGCTATAGCTGAAGTAATGCCCCTGCTCATCGGACCATCCGGGGATTAGCTTATCCGCACTCGCCGCCTCTGGATAGGACAGCAGCAGCCCCTCGCTGTTCAAGCCCTGCATCGAAGGCAGGGAGGCCAGCACGACCACGTCCACCGCCGGATTGGACTTCTCCGCCTCCATACGCGCCAGGATTTTGCCTGTTGTCCCCTGGAACATCTCTACCTTCACGCCTGTCTTGGCCTCGAAGCCCTCTTTAATCTTATTCGCCAGCCCCTCTGGCCCGGCACTATAGACGACCACGCTGCCGCTCAGCGTCTTCTCCGCTTTCTCCTTCGTCTCACCTGTGCTCTGCACAGTCGTCGCCGCCGTATCCGACGTACCCCCAGCATTGCCTCCGCCAGATACGCCGTTCGTGCTGCTTCCTGTTGTGCCACAAGCCGTCAGAGTCATCCCCATCCACAAGGTCAAGGCCAACAGCATTCCCTTTGATGCCAATTTCATTTCATCTTCCTCCTTCTATTGTTCCTCACTGGACGATTCAACTACGCAATGTATATGATCCTCACTCACGTACAGCTCCACCATCTCGCCAGGCTGAAGGCGGCGGTCGGCATATGCAATCCACATATCCCCCCCTCTCTCCATCTCCAATCCCAGCTCATAACGATCGCCGATATAGCTTGCATGTGCGACTCTGCCTATCAGTCGCTGGTCGCTCTCCGCCCCCTTGCTCCATCGCAGATGCTCGGGCCGAACCATCAACCGATCCGGCTCCAGCCAGTTCGATCTGCCGATGAAGCGAGCCACGAACGGATGACTTGGCGCACGATAGATATGTTCTGGTGTCCCTCTCTGCAATACCTGGCCTTGCTTCATCACGATTACATCATCCGACATGCTCATCGCCTCGGTCTGGTCATGCGTGACATACAGCGCGGTCATGCCTAGCTGCCTGACCAGACGCATCAGCTCGCCGCGCATCTCATCTCGCAGTACCGCATCCAGCGCGCTTAGCGGCTCATCGAATAGAATCAGCCGCGGCGATACCGCAATTGCCCGCGCGAAGGCGACCCGCTGTTGCTGCCCGCCCGACAATTGATGCGGCAGGCGCTGCTCCAGCCCTTCCAGCCGCACTGTCCGTAGCGCCTCCTGCACCGCTTCCCGCAGCCCTTCCTTGCGCTTGCGGGCGCGGAGACCGAAGGCTACATTTTCAAACACCGTCATATGCGGCCATAGAGCAAAATCCTGAAATACCATGCCCAGTTGCCGTTGATGAACCGGCATGCTCTCCCGCCGGGCACTGGAGTAGAAACACTGATCCTGTACATAAATTTCGCCGCCATCCGGCTCCTCCAATCCTGCGATCATACGCAGCAGGGTTGTCTTGCCACAGCCCGAAGGCCCCAGCAACGTGGTGAAGCTGCCCGCGCGCACTGTCAGGTCAGTCGGCTGAAGCGCCTGCGCAGTGCCAAACGATTTGTGCAGCGAGCGAATGATTAGTTCTCCCATCATTAGTTTCCGCCTGTCCTTTATTTCACTCGATTGAAAGACTATGCCTTGTACCTGCGTCGTCCGTGGAGCGCATAAGCGTGGCTCGTCTGAATTCAGTATAGGAAGCAATTATTTGGCCTTTATTTCTGTCATGTAAATGACATATTAATCTTTTGGCGGATTTCTGTTAACACACATCGAATTATTCTATGGTACATTGTGGGCATCCTGACCGATCTGGAGGTTGTGTCGTTGAATCTGTTAAAGCTGCAAATACTCGAGCTGATCGCCAAGAACAAAAAAATAACCGCAGCCGCGGGAGAGCTCGGACTAAAGCAACCGACCGTCACCTATCATATGAAAAGCCTGGAGCAGGACTTGGGTGTGAAATTGTTCGAGAATCGATCAGACAAAATCTTCCTCACAGATGCCGGCAAGGCATTGCAGCACTACGCCTCGCTCATTAACAGGCTTGCAGCCGAAGCGCAGCGCATTACCGCCGAATACGGCAGTCTGACAAGAGGACGGCTGAGCATCGGGGCAAGCTATGTTCCGGCCACCTATCTGCTGCCGCAGGTGCTCAGCCACTTCAACGCCGCCAATCCAGGCATCGAGCTGGCCGTTTCCGTCAAGCCTACCCCCATGATTAAGGAAAAGCTGCATAACCATGAGATCGATCTGGGCATCTTCTCCTCCGAAGCTGTGGAGCTCTCCGGTATTCGCGCCCGCAGCCTGTGCGACGACGAGATGGTCGTGATCTGCTCGCCCGGCCATCCGCTCGCCAAACTGCCAGAGCTGGACCCTGGCTGGATCGCAGCCTCCAATTTCATCCTGCATGGTGCGGCCTCCAGCACGCGCAGCCTGACCGACCGCTGGCTGGCTCAGCACCAGGTGCAGCTCGTTCAACCACTGGAATTGGACTCGATCGAAGCGATCAAGCAGACCGTTCGTCAAGCCAGACATATCGCCTTCATCTCACGGCTCGCCGTCTTGGAAGAGCTGCAACAGGGCACACTCGTTGCCTATCCTGTGCCGCGCAATGACTTTCGGCGTTCAATCTACTGCTGCTACAACACGAATCGCTATGATTCCCGCCTAACGGAGCGTTTCATTGACGCGCTGGCTGCTCCACAAGCAGAGTCATTATTTTAGAGGAATATATGTTCCTATTTTGGTTGACATCTTTTCCTGTAATTTGTTATAGTAGGATAAATCCAAAATTCATAGGAATGGATCTTACGTGGGAAGCACCCGTAAGAGCTGGGCATCAGCCTGGCTCTTCGGGTGCTTTTTTGACGTTGAGGTTCCACAAGGAGGAGAATATTATGATGCGTAGCGTAATAGGCCGCGATCGTCGATCTTATGACAGTGTAATTCCAGGTTCCCCCCAGCTTCCAGCTCAGATGCTGCTATGGCTGACCGCCCTGCTGCTGACTCTAATCTGCAGCGCCACTGTACTACCCGCAACCACCCTCGCCGCCTCTCTTGAGCTTGGCCCGGCCACCTTACAGCGGCTGGATAAGGCGCTCGCAGACGCCGATCGTCTCCATAGCACATCCATCCGCAAGCTATACGTCCAGTTGGAGAGCCTACAGCAACAGGATACGGAGCTGGAGGCCATGACCAAGACGGAGAAGCTGCGCAATGACGGGGCGTTGCTGGCCCTGCGTGAGCGGATGAAGAGTCTGGACAAGAGCAGACTGGAGCAGCTCACACGGCAAGCCGAGTCCGCTCGCAAGCTGTATCAGCCGCTATTCACCGCTTACTCCAGCTTGAATAGTCAGGTACAGGCGGCTCGCAAGTCTGGCAACAAAGCAAGGGCAGAATCGCTCTCGGCACAAGCTTCAGAGCTGAAGCTGGCGGTGCAGCTTGCAAGACAGGATCTAAAGCTCAGGAAGGACACGCTCCAGGCGGCCAAGCAGCAGCGTGCCCGGACATTGCAGGCTGTGCGCCATGTGCTGGCCGAGCTGGACAGGGTGAAGCTGAAGGCCAAGCAGCAGCGCCTTGAGATGAGCACAACTAGAAAAAGCTTGACCACGACGTGGAAAAGCTTCAACCAGCATATGAAAAACAAGGATGCGCCTCGCATGAGCACATCCCTCACGTCCTTGACTCGCCTGGCCCATACGATCGTCCAGGCTCGGCAGCAGCTCTATGATCTGGAGCAGCAGCGGGGTCGTATCCTTACTAGAGCTACGTCCATACTGTCGAAATAACAGCAGGGCAAGGATAAAGATTCCAGAAGAGTTGCGAGTGAGCACACCTTCCAGACTGAAGGCATATGACTAACGGCGCTCACTCTTGGCTTGGACATATCACTTATCCCCCACGCGAGCAGCTTGCACCGAAGGCTCGTTGATGCGCCAGCTGCTCGCTCATCGTCAGAGCAAGGAAATGATAAGCAGCACGGGGGAGAACGTCAGCAAGCGGATATTGCTCGACAGGTGCTATGGCACCCTCGCTTAATTGTGGCTCGAACGGATTAGCGGAGTCGGCTCCCCTACGTACAGCAGCTCCAGACGGTGCAGCGCCCGTGTACAGCCGACGTAGAGGAGCTTGGCATCCTGCGGCATTTCCATATAGCTGTCGGCATCAGCGTCAATAACGAGCGCTGCGTCGAACTCTAGCCCCTTGGTGAGATGAACCGGCAGGACAGATATGCCTCCGCTGTATCCACGCTGCCCCTCCGTGATTAAGCTCGCCTCGATGCCCGCCGCCTGCAGCGTGTCGAACAGCTCATGCGCACTCTGCTCGGTGCGGACGATGAGCGCGACCGTTGCCATACCGCCCTGCCCATTGTCCATGATGAATTGGCGGATGCGCGCCAGCCGATCCGCAGCATCTGCCGCCGATGTGATACGGACCGGCTCCCCGCTGCGGAACACAGGCTGGGCAGGCGGCAGCAGCGTGTCGGTGAAGGGAAGAATCCGGTTGGCGAATTCGATGATCTCCATCGTGGAGCGGTAGCTCTGACGCAGCTCGTGATAGGAGCGGCGCTCCGGCTCGAATAAGGAGCTGAACTCCTCCCAGCGATGAATACCGCGATAAGCGTGAATCCCTTGGGCTAGGTCGCCGAGGATCGTGAAGGATGGCTCGTTCATACAGGCCTTGAGAACCTCAATCTGCAGCGGGGGCACATCCTGCGCCTCATCCAGCACGACATGGTCGAAGGCGGGCGACGGCACACCGTGGAAGGCCAGATGCAGCCAAGCCAGCGGCGCCAGGTCCTCCTGCCGGACGATCCGCTTCTTCAGATCGTTACGTGTCTGCTCTATGATCGGCTGAGGCAGGCTCGTCGTCTCCGTCTCTTGTCCAAGCTGCTCGAACAGTTGGCTGTACAGCTTGAGCACATCCACCTCGCCCAGCTTCTTCACATAGGTGCGAAGCCGTTGCTTGGCTGTCTTGCTCCGGTCCTTGCGCTCCTTGGGATCACTGATCTCGCCAAGCGCCATCGTAAGCCAACGGTTCATCCTCGCCACCAGTCGCTCACGCCTAGGGGCGAGCGGGTAGTAGCGGTACTCCACCTGGAACCACTCTCTGATCTCATCTGTGGAGAGCGTCTTTCCGGGCCAAGCCTCCATATCCTGCTGCGGGAGGTACTCGGCCTCATAGCTCGCTATGAAGCGGTCGAGCACTTGCTTGAAGGCAGCCGACCCCTTATAGCGGCCAGGAGCCAGCTTGAGCCGCTCTGCCCGTGCAGCCGAGCCGGCTGCACCGCTTCCTGTCGCGGCAAACCACTGCTTCCCTTCCCCATCATCCTTGGACAGTAGCTTCGGCAACCCAAGCAGCTCGCTCGTCCAGTCTGCGAAGGTCGTCTGCCGGACATCGCCAACACCCAGCTCCGGCAGCACACCGGAGATGTAGTCGAGGAACATCGCATTGGGCGCGAAGATCACCATCCGCTCTGGTCGCATCTGCTCCTGATATTGATAGAGCAGATAGGCCAGACGGTGCAGCGCGACCGTCGTCTTCCCCGAACCGGCGGCCCCTTGAATGATGAGCGCTGCCTGTCTCGGGGCGCGAATGATGCGATCCTGCTCCGCCTGAATCGTAGAGACAATGTCTCGCAGCCGATTATCCTTCTTCTCCCCCAGCCTGTACAATAGAAATTCATCGCTCAGCCCGAGATTGTCTCCGCCCCGCACATAGCTGTCCACTACCCTCTCCAGCACCTGCTTGCGGATCGATAGATTGCGCTTGAGCAGCACCTCGCCGTTCACCGTCCCTCCCGGGGCCTCATACGCGACGGGTGCATCTCCGCCAGTGAAGGTGTAGAACAAGCTGGCTACCGGCGCGCGCCAATCGATGATATAAGGAGCGCCGTTAGCGCTATGCTCCATTCCCCGCTTCCCGATATAGAGCGGAAGCGGCTTGGGAGTATCCTGCTCCAGGAAATCCAGCCTGCCAAAATACGGCTCGTTCTGCAGCAGTGTTAGCCGCTGGCGCTCCCCTTCTCGTTTCTCATCGAGCAGTTGCTCCGTAAAATCATCCCCATAGTAACGCCCCCCGATGGACGCCAGTTGCTGTCCGATCTCCTCCAACGTGTCGCGGAGCCGAAGCTGCTCCTGTTGAATGCTTGTATTCGTTTCCATTGCTTGACAGATGCCTCCTTTGCAGACCAAATGTACCTGTGAACTTCAATCTGGGCATGCACAACGATGCTTCAGATTACGATTTTATTCCGGGCAGGCTCATCCTTCAGATGAGCCCTTACCCACTTTCTTGATCATATGAGCATACTCATGGCCGACCAGCGTCAGCCCTCCAGTCTCCTCATAACCTAGCGATTCGTACAGCCGCCGCGCACCTCCATTGTCACGCTCGACATTAAGCGAGATTCGGGAGTGCCCCTGCGCAGCTCCCCATTGCTCCGCCGCTGCCAGCAGTTGCGTGCCCCACCCCATTCCACGAAACTCCTGATCGACACATAGCGCATCTATATACCACTCTCCGGGCTGCGTCTCCTGCTCCATCTCCAGCGGCATATCCAGAAAGCTCGCGTGCAGGATGGCCAGCAACCGTTCATGCAGCTCGGATTCCGCCGCCCCATCGTAGCAGATAACGATACCGACTGCGCGCCCCTCCTCGTCCGCCTTGACCAGAATATTCCGATGACTGAACTTGTTGAACGAGTCACTGACAACCAGGCTAAGACCTGTCTGCACCGTGGCCTTGGGATAGGCACGCAGCAGCGGCAGCTCCATCCCTTCCCATATCTCATAGATAAGCTTGGCAATATGATGGCTATCTTCTGTTGTAGCCGGACGAATCATAACACTCACTCTCCTTGAAGCTTGCGCATTTTGCTAACCGCTATTATACTACTAGCAACCATAGACAATGTACAACAAAGGAGCGGAGACAACCAGATGGGCTACAAAATCGCCTTTTTCGATATTGACGGGACACTGGTAAATGAGGAGAAGCAGATTCCTCTAGATACAATCGAAGCCATTAAGGAGCTAAAAGCACGCGGAGTTGAGGCTGTAATCTCGACAGGGAGAGCTCCCTATTTCTTCAAGCCGATCGCCGAGCAGCTCGGTATCGAATCCTTCATCAGCTTGAATGGGGCCTACGTGGTCTACCAGGGTAAAACGGTGTATAAGCGGATTATTCCCAAGGACAGCATGCAACTGCTTGTCGAGCATGCCAACCTGCAGCGCCATTCCCTTGTATTTGAGGGGGAAGACTATTACTACGCCAATGCCGAGAATCATCCCTTCATCATCGAGTCAGTCAACTCGCTGCGCGTCGAGCAGCCGCACTTCCGTCCAGATTACTGGCAGCATGAGGATGTATTCCAGGCATTCCTGCACTGCACACAGGAGGATGAGCACCTGTATGATGGCCATTTCCCGGATCTGCGGTTTGTACGCTGGCATCCGCAGGCTGTCGACGTGCTTCCGGCAGACGGCTCCAAGGCGCAGGGCATCCGCTATCTGCTGGACACGCTCGGCATCGCCAAGGAAGAGGCGATCGCATTCGGAGACGGGCTTAACGACAAGGAAATGCTTGAATATGTAGGCTTGGGCATCGCGATGGGCAATTCACACCCCGAGCTGATCGCCCATGCGGATTATGTCACCACCTCGGTGGATGAGCATGGCATCCGCAACGGACTCATCTATGCTGGAGTGCTCGAAGCCCAGCCCGTATAGCAGTTCAAGCTTAATGCAAGAAAATAGCGGTTATGACAGCTTATCACTTTATGATGCAATTAGCAATAGGCCCATGCCCGGCTCGCAGCCGGGTATGGGCCTATAAGCATCTGTACGATGGTTAGGCCAATATATCATCAATGCGTTGCAGTTCCTCCGCCGTAAATCCGATATGACGGAGCGCGCCTACGGCGTCCTCAATCTGGCTCACCTTGCTCGCTCCGATCAGTGCCGACGTCACGCGACCGCCACGCAGCACCCAGCAGAGTGCCATCTGGGACAGCTTCTGTCCGCGCTCCCGCGCCAGCTCATTCAGAGCGCGCACCTTCTTCATCGTCTGCTCGGTCAGCTCTTCCGGGCGCAGGAACACGCTCGGCCCCGCCGCCCGCGAGCCGGGAGCAATGCCATCCAGATAGCGGTCCGTTAATATTCCCTTGTGAAGGGGCGAGAAAGCGATGGAGCCGATCCCTTCCTCTGCCAGCACATCCAGCAGCCCCTGCTCCGCATGGCGCGACAGCATGGAGTATTGCGGCTGATGAATCAGGCAAGGCGTACCTAGTCTGCGAAGTATCTCTGATGCACGCCGCGTATCCTCCGGGCTGTAGTTGGAGAGGCCAACGTACAGCGCCTTGCCCTGACGAACGATCAGATCGAGTGCGCCCATCGTCTCCTCCAGCGGGGTGTCCGGGTCAGGGCGATGATGATAGAAGATGTCCACATAATCAAGCTGCAGCCTCCTAAGGCTCTGGTCGAGGCTGGAGATGAGAGATTTCTTGGAGCCCCACTCCCCGTATGGGCCTGGCCACATGTAATAGCCTGCCTTGGTCGATATAATCATCTCGTCGCGATAAGCAGACAGCTCCTGCTTCAGTATCCGACCGAATGTCTCCTCGGCCGAGCCGGGCGGAGGGCCGTAGTTGTTCGCCAGATCAAAGTGGGTAATCCCCAGATCGAACGCCCGCTGCACCATCGCCTTGCCGTTCTCATAGACATCGATGCCCCCGAAGTTATGCCATAAGCCAAGTGAGATCGCCGGCAGCTTCAACCCGCTGCGTCCGCTGCGATAATATATCATCGTGTCATATCGATTTTCCTGTGCGCTATATGCCATTCAATGCTCCCCCTTTATAATAGAAAGGCGATCTGACCAACCTTACTAACTATTACAATAGCGCAAAGCTACAGAAGTGACTATGGCAGCAAGGAAGTACTTTATGGAATAATGTCTTGTTCCGTATATTGGCTACGGTATTGGCGAGGCGACAAGCCGTATTTCCTGCGGAACATGCGCGAGAACAGCAGCGCATCCCGATAGCCAACCGAATGGGCAATCTCGCCCACGGAGTAGCCGGTATCGCGCAGCAGCCTGCTTGCCTTCTCCAGCCGATAATGGAGCAGATACTGCTGCGGCGGCATCCCGACAGCCTCCTTGAACAGCACTGACAAATATTTGCGATCCAGTCCCATATAGGCCGCCAGCTCGCCAATCGTCACCTGCTCGCTATAGTGCGCATGCAAATATTCGAGTCCTTGATGCACATACCCCTCCTGCTTGCCGACAGCGGGCCTGGCAGCACGGGAAGCAGGATATTCACCGATCAGCGCCGCCCAATATTCATGCAGCAATATAGATAGTCGCAGATCGCTCGCCGCTCCGAGCTCCAGCGCTTCTGTCATCCGCTCATAGAGGAACGGCATCACCTGCATATCCATCGGAAACACCGGGCGCTCCGGTGTCAGTCTGGTACGCTTCAGCAGGTCCGGCACACGGGTGCCTGTAAAGCCGAGCCATGAATAGACCCACGGCTGCACCGCGTCCGCCTCATAGTACGTCAGCACCTGTGGATAGATCAGAAAGCCTTCGCCTGCTCCCAGCGCATACTCCTTATCCATGACCCGGACGATGCCTGTGCCCTGATGCACCAGATGTACCTTGTATACATCGCGCACCCCCGGCCCGACCGCATGCCCGGGCGCACAGGCCTCCTTGCCCCAGAACAACAGATGCAGCTCCGGCTCCGCCGTATGCGGAGCCAGCGGGTTATATTGAAAATCTGCCATGCCGCAGCTCCACCCTCCATCATCAAGCATTGTCGTTCTATTCTAGCACAGGGGAGTGGCGTGGCAAAACCAGCGAGCCCAAGGCGGAGTCTAGCCGCCAAGTGGTCGCAGCGTCAGCGTCAGTTGCTGTCTCACCGGCTTGATCAAGTAGTCATCCAGCGTCGGAGCATAGCCACAACTGTGATTGCCAAGTCCACTCTGCGCCAGATCGGCGTGCACCCATATGGAGTCAGACGGCTGCAGCTTGTGGACATGGCTGGCCGCGCCTAGATCAGCGGTAGTATACAGACTCGCTACCAGTTGCAGCAGCGGCTGTCCCACGAGCTCGATCCCCGCCCCGCTGCCATCGGTCAGTCTCGCCCAGCGAACATCTGCCTTGGCGCCGTTCTCCTGCGGCTTGATATAAGGCACGAACTGCTCCGCCACCGTGCCCTCATAGATGCCCAGCTTGCCGCTGTGCTTCCGGTCGGCATAGCATTCGTGCGGGCCTAGCCCGAACCATTGCAGATGGTCGAATCGTTGCGGCAGTTGCAGCTCCACGCCGAAGCGCGGCAACGGCGGAAGCGGCTGCGGCGCACAGGCTGCCGTGCGCGGCTCCAGCAGCACCTCCATGCCGAGCTCTCCTGATGGATCAATCCGGTAGCTGACTGCCGCCTCCAGCATGACGCTCTCTCCGCGAGCAGCCAGCGCGAAGCGGGTATGCACCCTCAACCCATCCTGCTCCAGACTCGCGACGAACTGCCGCATATTGACCTCAAGCCGGTCATAGCCTGCCTTGCGCCACGCCTGAGCCAGATGAACATCATTGTCCACCGGCGCCCGCCACAGACAGACCCGCGGCCCATGCTCGAGCAGTTCCCGCCCTTGCCAGCTCCAGCTCTGCAGCAGACCGCTCGTCTTATCAAAGGTGAGCTCGAAGCCCTCACCGCATACTGCCAGACGGGAGGCCTCCTCCCGAACCTCCAGTTGGTGTCCGCGCTGTACTCTGTGCGCCATATCCGGTCGAGCCGGGTGCCCTTCCCCGCCCTGCTCTTGCTGCTGGAGCTTTGTAGCAGGCTGAAGCGGCAACGGTATATCCGCCCACGCGACTTCATGCCCCTGCTCCGCCCATGAGGTATCCTCCGCCAGCACAACTCGAATATGAAGCCAGGCTTCAGGCGGGCCAGTCTGCTGCTCGAAGTCAGCCGCTCCGCTTAACAAGCCGTCTCCTCGCCCGGCGAAGCTCCCCGGCTGCTGCCCGCATGTCTCATCCCCGCCCTTCCATGTCCCCACTGCACCGTGAGCCATTCGCTGCGGCACAGCCTCGCGGTTAGCCTCCGACTGGCGCTCACTATAGGAAGATAATCGAGCTGCTGCACAGGCAGCATCACGCAACATGGGCGGCACATCAACCCTAACCGTTTCGCTCTCTCCAGGCTGCAGCTCAGGGAGTACCAGGTCGCCGCTCCCGAGCAGCTCCCCGCCCCGCAGCAGCTTCCATTCCGCGCGCAGGTGAGCGAGGGTCAGCCTATCATAGCGATTCGTCACCTTCACCTGCCACGGCGCCTCCGCCTGCTCGATTAACACAGGCTCGATCACCTTCTTGTATTCCAGCAGAGAGGCCTTCGGCGTCCGGTCGGGGAAGACCAGTCCATCGAGGCAGAAGGAGCCACTATGCGGCTGATCCCCGAAATCTCCGCCATATGCATAATAACTCTCGCTACCATCCTCCTTGAGCAGCGCCAGATCAGCCCACTCCCAGATCAGACCGCCCAACAGCCGCGGATAGCGGTATACCGCCTCCCAATACTCCTGCAGGTTGCCTGCGGCATTCCCCATCGCATGACCATACTCCACCATCAAGTACGGCCTCGCCTCCGGCTTACGCCCTTCAGAGATCACCATATCGACTGAAGGGTACATCGAGCTGACTATATCGGTCACAGCCGCCTCATACGCCCGTTCATAATGAATCGGACGAGTCGGATCGGCCCGACGTATCCAAGCCGCCATCGCATCATGATTCGGCCCATACCCGCTCTCGTTGCCCAGCGACCAGATGATGACCGAGGGATGATTCTTATCGCGCTCAACCATCCGCGCCGCCCGCTCAACGAACGCCTCTTCCCACTCTGGACGGGAAGACAGCCATCCCTCATTGCCGGCAAAATGAAAGCCATGTGTCTCCAGATCTGCCTCATCCATGGCATATAGTCCGTATCGGTCGCACAGTTGCAGCCAGCGCGGCACGTTGGGGTAATGTGCCAGCCGCACGGCGTTCATATTATGCTGCTTCATCAGCTTGATGTCGCGCACCATCGCCTCCTCCGAGACGACAAAGCCGTGCCGTGAATCGAATTCATTGCGATTGACCCCCCGCAAGATGACGGGATGGCCGTTCACCAGCAGCAGGCCATCTGCAACCCTCACCTCCCGCAGCCCCACCTCAATAACCTTGACCTCCAGCAGCTCACCCGCCTCATCATGCAGGGAGAGCACCAGAGGGTACAGCTCTGGTGTCTCCGCGCTCCATAGCCTCGGCTCGTCTACCTCCATCGACCATGACAGACGGCATTGCTCTCCTGGAAGCAGATGGACTTCCTGCTCCCGCTCGGCAATAACCCGGCTGACCGCTCCTGCAGATGCCGATAGAGACGTACCAGGATAAGCGCCCGGCCTCCTATCTCCCCCGCATCCGCCCGCTGCTGCAAAGTGCACCGACTCCGGGTCTGTTCCTTGGTCTGTTCCCGGGTCTGCTTCCGGTTCAGCTCTCCAATCGCCTGCCCCCTGTGGTGAATACAATCTGCTTCTTACTGTGCAATTGGCGTCTGCATTGGGGAACCAAGCCGAGCGAGCCAACTGCAGCTCCACATGCACCCTTGCCTTGCGATACCCATCACACAGCTCGGTGCGCACCGATGCATCGGCCACGGTCACAGCAGGCAGCAGCATCAGGTACACATCACGAAAAATACCGCTCAGCCGCCATTTATCCTGACTTTCCAGGTAGCTGCCATCACACCATTGATAAACCCTAACCGCCAGCACATTATCCCCTTGCTGCGCGAGGCCGGTCAGATCAAACTCCGCTTCATAATGGCTGCCCTGCGAGTAGCCGGCCAACTGCCCGTTCACCCAGACATGGAAGGCCGAATCTACCCCTTCAAAGACGAGCCTCAGTTGGCGTCCAGCAAGCTCCTCCCCCATAGAGAACTGCATCCTGTAGCATCCGGTCGGATTAGCTGCGGGGACATGCGGAGGATCGATCGGGAACGGATACGGACAACTGCTATAATGAGGCGTACCGTAGCCATGCAACTGCCAGTTGGACGGGACGGGGAGATCATCCCAATCCTGAACGTCATATGTCGGAAGCTGGAACATCGACGGCGCATCCAGCGGAGAGCTGGCATAGCGGAACTTCCAGGTACCATTCAGCAGCTTGAAATAGGGTGATTCCGTGCGGCGACCGCGGATCGCTCCTGCCTCATCCGCATAAGGGATCAGCTCCGCGTGCGCCCGCTCCCGCCTTCTGTGCAGTATTCTCAGGTCTGTCACATCCCGCAGCAGCTCAGCCTCTTGAATCCCGTCATCGCTATAGGCAGCATAGCGCTGCCTCTCTCGGTTGTCCGCCCTGTCCCGCAATTTCCATTCCCTAGCCCCAGTCATCCCGAGTGGCAGTTGCTCCCCTCGCTCTCTCATTCTACCCGGCCCCCTTCATCAAGATTCATCTGTGAAAATAGGGCGCACCCGCATCTGCTGCAAGCACACCCTATTTGCTTCTATTGGCAGCCCCCGCGTCACGATCCTCAAGCTCGGGAGCGCAGGAGCAATCTGTCCATCTGTACCGATGCCCACGGAAGCCATCAGGCTCGCTAGCGACATCGGTATCGCATATCGCATGAACCTGATGGCGATGCCGTCAAGCAGCGAGCCATGGAAGGCGAGCACCCACGCTGCACGGTTTGATCGTAGCAGCGCTTACCATAGCAGGGCGACTGCCACTCACTGACTGCTGCTCACTGACTGCTGCCCACTGACTGCCGCTTCATACCTGTTAGTGCCTGCCTCCAAACTTGGCGATCGCCTGCATGAGAGCCGGATGCTCGGCCGCATACTGCTCCAGCGGGATACCACGCACGGCTGCCTCCCAGCCCAGCTTCATACTCAGGCAGCCTGCGGCAGGGCCGCCGGGATGTGCAAGGATGCCGCCGCCCGCCAGATGCATCACATCCACACTGGCTGCCGCAGCATACGTAGCATGAGCCATCCCCGCCCATTGCCCTGAAGAGACGACAGGCATCGCCTTATAGCCTCCCAACAGCGGCTCGACACAGGCTTGGAGCGACGTGGTGACGGACTCGTTGCTCTCGTAAAATTTGCTGTTCAGGCCATTCACATGGATGTGATCTGCTCCCGCCAGGCGGCATAGCTTCTGGTAGGCCGTGAAGCTCATGCCCAAGCCGGGAGAGCGCGTCAGCATCCCCCATTGATTGCGATGCCCGTGGATCGGCACCTCGCTGTATCGGTTCAGATGCGCCAGTCCAGGCAGCCCGATGCTGAGCAGGCTGACCATGACGCAGTTGCCGCCATGGCGCACGATCAGATCATGGTGCCGCTTCATCTCGTCGATCTCTCCGGTAATATTGAAGGCATACATCAGCTTGCGCCCCGTCACGTCCGCTGCGCGCTCGACCGCCTCCATGACCGCCTGCACCTTCTGCTCCATCGGAGCAAACGGCGGGTTGGCATTCAACTCGTCATCCTTCACGAAGTCGAGTCCGGCCAGCGCCATGTCATAGACGAGGCTTCCCAGCTCCTGCGGCGTAAGCCCGATGCTCGGCTTCACGATCGTGCCCAGCAGCGGACGCCCCTGCACCCCCGTCAGGCGGCGTGTGCCGTCTACCCCGAACTTCGGGCCGGGATAGGCAGCGGCGAAGGACGGCGGCAGCTCCAGATCGAGTAGCCGCAGCCCCGAGAATTCCTGCAGCTCGTACAGATTGCCAGCAACAGCGGACAGCAGGTTCGGGATCGACGGCCCGAAGTTATGGAGCGGGAACGACAGAGTCACCCGTCCTCGGCGATAGAGGCCATCATGTCCGGGCGGCGTTGCCGCTCCCGGCAAGGTCGGCGCTGCCAGCGGCTCCAGCGGCTCGATATGCTCCACATGCGCCGCATGGCGCAGCTTGAGGTCATCTGTCTCGCCAGGAACGGCGGTGAACGTGCCGGTCGACTGCTCCCCGGCCATCACAGCGGCCGCTCTCTCCAGCGACCAGGGCGTCTCGATCAGATAGACCGCACGCACCCGCTCCTGTGTACCTGCTCCAGCGACGCCGCTCATACGCCCGCTCCTTCCTGCTCCAGCGCCTCCAGCACCGCCTTGACGGCCTCCACACCAAGCCGCGGACTGGACAGCACCGGTCTTCCTGTCACCTCGCGGATGCGACTCTCCATACGCGCCATGGAGCCTTGCGCCAGCACGAGCACCTCTGCCGATTCGGCCGCCTTGCGCGCGGTCTCCAGCAGGAGGCGGTCATGCTCCTCCGGCCTGCCCCCGGACAGCGCCTCGAACGCGCCCTCCGCGAGTCCGCTGACCAGCTCGACCTCCCTGCCCGCCTCCTCCGCTTTGCGACGGATGAGACGCATCGTCGGATCAAGTGTCGTCGGCAGTGTCGCCAGAACAGCGATCCGCCCATACTCGATGGCCGCCTTCGCCGCCATCGCATCGTCGATCTTGACGAGCGGCGTGGCGATCATGCTGCGCGCCGCATCGGCTGCCTCGCCTACTGAGGAGCACGTATTGAGGATGACATCTGCCCCCAACTCCTCGCCGTGATGAAAATATTGCATCAGCCTGCGCGCAACGCCTGCGGGCACATGCCCGGCCTGAATGACCTCGCCGATCAAGCTATCATCTACGATGCTCACCAGCTTCACCTCGGGCAGCAGCTCCTGAAATACTGCGCGCAGCGGCTCCGCCAGCGCCAGGCCCGTATAGACCGCGACGACCTTTCGTGTCCTCTTCTCTCCCATATGAATCCTCCATTCTCCCGACCCGGCTCGCTTCAGCTTCCCGGAATTGATAGTACCTCCCGCCACGCCCTACCGCTAAGTCCCCTGCTCGGCCCTCGACACTGCCCCCGGCTCTGGCCTCGACCTGTCCTAACCTTATCCCGTCTCGCTTGCGGACAAGGACAGCTTACCAGACCAGCTCCTGCTCATGGCGGACATAGCTGCCCTCGCGAAGCGGCGCTTCATCATATACCTTCCGCCCGCTATAGAACGGATGCTTGGTGCCCTGAGGAGAAATATCAATCACATCATCGCCGCGCCACAGCGTTTCGAAGGTCTGACCAATTGCCGTCTCGATCGTCTTGCGCACCGACAGCGGGAAGGTAATGGTGATCTTCTCGCCTGCCTTGGCTGCGCCCAGCAGCAGGAATACCTCATTCACCCAGCGGCTTGGCTCACTGCCGTTGCCCTCTGAAACCTCGCCGCCTTGCTCACGGACGAAGCTGACCTTCGCCCAGCCTGCCCACTCTGGAATGCGCACACGCAGTCTCGGTATGTCCCGATGAATATGGAGCACCACCTTGCCTTCGTGCGGCAGATAGCTGTCCACATCAAGCCAGGCAGAGCCGCGGTTCAGCAGGAAGTTGACGCTGACCGTCCCCTTGTGCTCCGTTACTGTATTGCTCCAGCCCATATAGAGACCGCGCGTACCGGAGCCCAGACAGCAGATTTGCAGATCGCTTGTATGGCCCCGGCCATGATTCACGTCACAGCAGAAATCGTTAGGCGCGGAATAACCCGCGAAGGCGCCTCTCGTCCGGTCGGCAATATCGCTATAAGTGATCAGCCCCGGCACATTGCCAGCCGTATCCTTCGTCTCCTTCACCCAGCCCATCTCCAGTAGCTGCGACTCGGCCAGATGGTTGCGGATGAAGCGCTCGACCGTGCCCCAGTATTGGGTGTAGCCGCTCTGCGCCAGCGTAATGCCGGTTGAGATCAGATCGACGAGCGAGCAGGTCTCATGCTCATAGGCTTGCTCCTTGAGATCGCCCGGCGTCCAGCCGAACGCGGTGCATTGGGTGAGCGCCCACGCATAGCTGCGCTCAACGAAGTTGATGAGCGAGGCATCCTTGGTGAAGGCGCCGAAGCGAGCCAGCGCATCGAGCGTACCGAGTCGGGTATGAAAATGCCCGCTGCGATACGCCAGCGAATCGTTGAAGCTGCCGTCCTTGTTGAATACACCGCTGCGCTGTACGATTAATGCTGCGAAGAATTCGCATAGCTCCAGGGCATCAGCGTTGCCTGTCAGCTCATGGTATTTGAGCAGCGGCATAATCAGCCGCCCGCAGAAGGCCGCCGGGTCGGGAGCAAGGCGCAACTGCACGGCATTCGAGGACGGCCAGCCGCCATCCTTATATTCCGAGGCTGGATAATACCACACCTCGCGCTCCTTGATCGCTACCCGCTTGAGCGCCGCCACATGCTTGTCGGCTGCCTCCTTGACACGCTCATCGCCTGATGACATATACCAGGTCGTCAAGGACAGAATAACGGCGCGCTGGTCGATGAAGTTGGCGTTCGGCTCCCAGTCGCGATGCGGATTCTGCTGGCGGTAGCTCAGGCCATCCTCCTTGAAGAAGGAGAGCAGATTGGCTCTGTACTTCGCCTCAATCTCCGTGCCTTGCTCAGAGCCGGACATATGGCGTGCCAGGATCATGCCGTCCACCATCCGCCCATGGGACGAGCCGTAATCCCAGTCGCCATGCGTCAGATGCGCAGGCTCCTGCATCAGATTGGCGGCAAAGAACGGAATATGATCAAAATCCTGATCCGCCATCCCTGTCATCGCATTCAAGGCGGCAGCAGCACGCTCCTCCAGTGTCAGCGTATCTGGTATCCATCTCGTAGTCATCGCTCACTCTCTCCTTTATACGTAAGATTACCTGTATTCTTGCGGTATTCACCAATGGTCTGACCCGTCTTTTTCTTGAAGATCTGACTGAAATAACGATAGTCTTCATAGCCGACCAGCTTGGCGATCTCATAATTTTTGTACCCGGAGCGCTGCATCAGCTCCTGGGATTTGCGTATCCGATAATCGGTCAAATAATCGACGAACGTCTTCCCCGTCTTCCGCTTGAACAATCGGCTGAAATAATCGGGGTTCATATAGAAGCTGCCTGCAATCTCCGGCAGCGACAGCGCCTGATCATAGTGGGCCTCGATCAGCCTCAGCACATCGCTCATCGCCTGATCGCCCTGGCGGCTGCCACTGCGCGTACAAGCCTCCAACACCGCCGGCAATAGCTGCTCGGCCAGCAGTATACGGATCGACTCCGCATCGCAGCGGCAGGACAGTTGCTCCGTCACATGGAGCAGGCTCTGCCCGGACGCCTGCTCCAGCCCGGAGCCCACGGCGATCAGCAGCTTGTCAAGCGCATGAACGAGCAGCGCCGCGCTGCGCTGGAGGCTCTCGACCGTCATCTGCGGCGCAGATAGCTCGCTGTACAGCCGCTCGAAGGCAGACAGCGCTGCCTCGCGATTGCCGGTCTGCAGCGCGAGCAGCAGCGCGCGCTCCTGCTCCTGCGGGTACGGAGCGGCTGCCCCGGCCATCGCGGCGGGATGCTGCACCAGCACCCGCTCCTGCCCGAGCCGACGCGCCAGCAGCGCCGTGCGCGCCTGCCGATAGGCGCGCCGCATCTCGCCCGGCTCGCGCAGCGGTGCGCTGCAGCCGAAGCTGCACCCGCCGCCCTGCTGACCGGCGCCGCTGAGCAGCAGCGCTGCGAGCCGCTCCAGCTCCTGCGGCGCCGATGCTTGCGCAGGGGCGTGGAGCAGCACCGCAATCTCGCCGCTGTCGCCCAGTGCGCATGCGGCGAAGCTCCAGTTGCCGCCGAGGTGGAAGGCGCGCTCCTTCTCCAGCTTCGCCTCTAGCTGCGGCAGCAGCGCCGCCCCGGCAGGCTGCGCTCCATAGCGGTCGGGCAGGCCGACATACAGCCTGCACTCGCCTGTCCCGCCTGGCAGCGCCGCGAACGGAAAGCTGCCGGGCGGCTCCTCCTGCTGGCTCAGCGCCCTCTGCAGCCAAGCGCCGCGTCCGCCGCGCTCGGTTGCCTGCGCCCCTGCGCGCCTGCGCTGCAGCTCGGCAACCGCCTTCTCCAGCACCGAGGCCAGCTCTTCCTTCCTCACCGGCTTGAGCAGATACTCATACGCCTTGTGGCGGATCGCTTCCTTCGTATATTCGAAGTCGGTATAGCCGCTGATGACGATCGTCAGCAGCTCCGGCAGCTCCCGGCTCAGCATGCCGATCAGCTCCTTGCCGTCCAGACCCGGCATCCGCATATCCAGAAACAGCAGGTCGGGGCGGAGCTCCAGCGCTAGCTGGTAGCCGTCCTCCCCGTCCCCTGCCTCACCCGCCAGCTCCAGCGGCAGCTCCTCCCAGGGGATCGACTGAATCAATCCCCGTCTGATCCATTTCTCATCATCCACCACCAGCACCTTGAGCTTCTCCATCCTGTCTCTGCTCCCTCCGGTTGAGGATTAACCCTTCAACGAACCCGCCGTCAGGCCGTCTATGATGTAGCGTTGCAGCAGCAGATAGATGATCAGTACCGGAGCCACCACGATCACCATGAAGGCGAACACAATGCCCCAGTTCGTCGAATACATCGTGACAAAATTGAAGATTTGCAACACGATCGTCCACTTCGTACTGTCTGTCACCAGATAGAACGGTCCGAAGAAATCATTCCACACCGATACCATGACGACGATGGTCACCGTAACGAGAATCGTCATCAGCAGCGGGAGGATAATCTGCCAGTACAGTCGGAAAAATCCGCAGCCCTCCAGCATCGCCGCCTCATCCAGCTCCCGCGGAATCGACTTCATGAAGCCGACCAGCAGGAAGACCGAGAAGGGCAGCAGCACAGCGGTATAGTACATGATAATGCTGAAATACGTGCCTTTAATCGCCAGATCATTCATCAGCTTGATCGTCGGCACGATCGAGACCGGAACGATCAGACCAAGGATGAAGGCATAGTAGACGCCGCGCAGGAACTTGTCGTTGCGCCGCTGAATGACAAAGGCTGCCATCGAGGCGAACAGGTTCACACAGATGACGACCAGTCCGGAGATAAGAAAGCTGTTTTTGAAGCCGCGCAAAATATTAGCCTGGTTCAGCACATCCTTGTAGTTGCTCACCATCCACTCTGACGGGAGAGAGAGACCGAACAGCGCCGACTCACGAATATCCTTGAACGAGTTCAGCACAATCATTATGAACGGCACCAGAATCACCATCGCCAGCAATATCGCGATGATCTCCAGACCGATCAGCATGCCTCGCCGCTTCATCACATCTCCACCTCCCGTTTCTTCATCGCCATCAGCACAGGCACGCCAATCACCGTCACCAGCACGAACAGCACCATATTGACGGCCGTCGCATAGCCCATCTCGCCCGAACTGAACATACTGCGAATATAGGTGTAGAATACCTCTGTCGTATAGCCGGGGCCGCCCTCAGTCAGCACCATCACCATCTCGAACACCTTCATCGAGCCGATCATGGACAGCAGCACGTTCACCGTAAACGCGGGAGCCAGCAGCGGAAACACAATATGACGGAACCGGCTCCAGTAATGAGCCCCGTCGATCGAAGCACTCTCCGTCAGATCTTTCGGAATGAATTGCAGCCCGGCCAGATAGACGACCATTGAGAAGCCGGCCACCCGCCAAATATCTGTCGCGATAATCGCCATCAGCGCATACTTGGGATCATTCAGCCAGTCCTGTGCAAGAAAGCCCAGCCCCACATTGTTGAGCAGCACATTCACAATGCCATGCTCCGGGTGATAGATCGCCCGAAAAATATAGCCAATGACAATCGGTGCAATGACATACGGCAGGAAAAAGATCATCCGCAGTACATTGCGCAGCACCAACGCCTCATTCAGGATGAGCGCGAGCCCCAGCCCGCTCACATTTTGCAGCACCGTCACTGCGGCGGCAAAAATCATTGTATTGATCAACGCCGTCTTCAATCGCGGCTCCGCAAACAACGCGGCATAGTTATCCCAGCCGATGAACTTGATCGAGTCGGCATTTATATTCCAATCCGTGAAGCTGTAATAGAAGCCTATAATAGTCGGTGTAATAAAAAATGTCAGAAATACGGCGAGCGCCGGAAACGAAAAATACAATGGGTATTTGAGTCTTTCCATGGCCTCCCCCTCCTATCCGTCGATGCTGCTGTCTGTTATCTATTAGAGAGTGCCCCTGTATGGGGCACTCTCGATGCCAGCCTCGCCTGATGGCTCTGCGGCAGTTGAATCTCCCATCATGCTGCTTGCCTATGCTCCTTATTCAAACCCTGCCAGACGCTTCGACTTGCCATCCTTCTCGTAGTTGGCGCTGAACTCCTTGATCGCCTTATCAATATCGCCATCGATGAAGAAGGTTTGCAGTGTTTTTTGGAAATCGGCAAAGCTGGCTGTCAGACGGTTCTGGATGTTCACCTTCGATTTGCCTTGATCCATCAGGTCCTTCACAATCTGCTGCACCGCATACAATTCGCTCGTCGCGCCATCGAAGATCGGAATGCCCGGTTGGGTCTTGTAGTACAGGTTGACCATATCTGGCGAGATCATGAATTTGACCAATTCCTTAGCTGTCTCGGCATTTTTGGCCTTGTTCGGAATCATGAGCTGGTTCGGCGGCGTAACGAGTGCCGTGCCCGCATCCGTCGCGGACGGGAAGGGGAAGAAGCCCAGCTTGCTATTCACGAACTCCTTGCCGAATTTTTTCTCAAGCTGTGGAATGATGCCGTCCAGCATGAACGCCATGCCAACCTTGCCTTCACCCAGCAGGTTCTGCAGCTCGTCAAAGGTGCCTGCCAATATATTATCCTGGTACAAGCCCAGATCCTTCAGCTCCTTGGATTTCTCGAACAGGGCGCGCAGCTCTGGAATGTCGGCGAGCTTCAGCTCGTTCTTCTCCAGCTTGGCGACGCCCTCGTCGCCGATCGCAGGATCGATATACGATACCCATCCTGTCAAGTAGAATACTTGTGGCGGCCATGCATCCTTGACGCCCTCATAGAACGGCGTAATCCCCTTCGCCTTGATCTTCTTGGCAATCTCCAGCAGGTCAGCGTAGTTCGTCGGCGGCTGTACTCCAGCAGTGGCGAATACATCCTTGTTGTAGTAGACACCCATCATGCCGGTCGCTCCATACGGGACACCGTAGATTTTGCCTTCCTTCTCCTGGAACTCCTTCATGGAAGGAATAATGCGGCTCCACACATCCGCCTCGCCCGACCATTCAACAAGCGTCTCATCCGCTCTCAGCTTGACATATTGCTTCGGTCCCGGCTGCATGAGGAACAGGTCTGGAAAATCTCCTGTCGAGAAGCGGGTCTTCATCATATTGTCGTAATCCCCGCCCGGCAGCGCCTGCAGCTCCACCTTGTTCCCGGTCGCCTTCTCATATTCGGCAAAGATATTGGTGAATGGTGTCGTATCCACCGTGTTCGGGATGACGAAGGTTAACGTCACCGGGTCCTTCGCTGGCTTACTGCTCTCCTCTGTCTGTTCCGTTGTAGTTCCGGTCGTTTCCCCGGAGCTAGTGCCGCCAGATGAAGCGCCGGTATTGCCTGCATTGCCCCCACAGGCCGACATAACCACTACCATGAGGCTGAGCATGAGCAGTGATGCGGTTCTGTTCATTTTTCTCATATCCTGTAACCTCCCCGTTAGCTGAAGCTTGCTGTAGTAATCGCTTACACACACATTATATTGCAAGCGCTTTCTTCGCTTCTATCCACAATATCGACCAATGATGTTGAAAATTCCGACCTGCTGCACGTCCTCATCCTTCCGACTCGGACAGACGAAGCGTAATGCAGGTACCGCGCCCCTTCCGGCTATCGACCGTCATCGCGAACCGCTCGCCATAACGGATCGCATAGCGCGAATACACATTGCTGATCCCGATCCCGCCTCCCCCTGCTGTCTCTGCTACCGGGTCGGACAGCGAGGATGGACGCAGACGTGCTAGCAGCTCAGCCAGCCTCGTCTCTGATATGCCGACGCCATCATCAGACACAGCCAACACCATCTGCTCCTGGTCTCTATAAGCGGCGATATGGATAAGCCCCTTGCCTCGCTTGCGCTCAATGCCGTGAAAGACCGCATTCTCCACAAGCGGCTGGAGCGTCATCTTGAGCAGCGGGAAGCTGTAAAGCTCCTCTTCAATCTCCGTTACATAGGACAGCTTGTCATCAAAACGAATCTGCTGGATGTTCATGTACGCTTCAATCTGCACCAGCTCCTCCTGCAGCGTCACGACATCATCGCGATTTTTCGTATTATAACGGAACATATCGGCAAGCGATTGGGCCATAGCCCCGATGTCCTGCACCTTGTAGTAATCGGCCATCGCCTTGATGCTATCCAGCGTGTTATACAGAAAATGGGGGTTAATCTGGGAATATAGCATTGCCAGTTGCATCTCCTGCAGCCTGATCTGGTACAAATATTTGCTCTCGAACAGATGCTGCAGCTCATCTTGCATCGCATTGAAATTCATCGCGATTCGCCCGATCTCGTCATTGCGCCCCACAGGCACCCGCAGCGAGAAGTCGCCCCGCTTGATGCGATTCACCGTCTTGTACATGTCCAGAATCGGCTTGGTGATGCTGCGCCCGAACAGCACCGAGATGAGGAACGCCAGCACGAAGGCGACCGCAACCGTCATTAACGCGCTGGTCTTGATCTTCTCTAGCGGGGCAAAGATCTCTGCCTGCGGCGTCATCAGCACGATCTTCCAGCCCGAATACCGCGACTTGACATAGGACACCAGATCATCGCCTGCTGACCCAGCATGCCAGAACTGCCCGCTTGCGCTCCCGAGGCGGCTCATGAGTCTCGTCGCCAGCGGCTTGTCCGCCCCTGCCGTATCATAGACTTGCCTGTCCTGAGAATCCAGGATGATCATTCTGGTCGCGGCTGATTTCGGGCTGATGTTGCGCAGCAGGTCATTGCTATACTCAGCCCTTACAATGATGAACTGATCCGGGTTAGCGAAATCACGAATCAGCAGCGAGGTGGCATACGCCGCCTCCTCTGCCCCTGGCTGCTTGGCTGGGATGCCGCTGAAGAACACCTTGCCATCCAGCTCCACTGTTCCGCGGAACCAGTCGGATGCGCGAGCCTGCGCCGCCGTCCAGGGCTTGTAGTTGTCGGAGGAGGATAGCAGCTCGCCATCGCTATAATAGATCTGGAAGCGCACAAAATCACGGATGGGCGTAATATTGAAGCTTTTGAGAAAGAGATTGCCCAGCTCCTGGCGGAACAGGAAACGCGACTGCTCCTTCATCGAAGCATAGTCGTTGATGCCGTCGATCATCGCTTCACTGTAATAGGGTGCCAATAGAACATTGCGTTTATTATGAAAATCGTTGTCCAAGTTAACCTCAATCTGCCGCACAAATTGAACATTGGAGTCCTCCACCTGCTTCTGCATCGAATTATAGGCGATGCTGAATGCGACCGAGCCGACCAGCGCGATACAAATCAGAATAATCGTAAAATAACTCAACAGCAGTGTGGTGCGTATATTCAGCGTTCTGCTGCCACGAATTCCTTTGAACCTTCCAAGCACCCTTATCCCCCCTATTGCTGGAAGCCTGGCTAGGATGATGCCGCAGCCCCAATATATGTAAGCGCATTCATTATTGTTGACATTGAATGGCTTCTCCCTCAGGCTGACTCTAGCTTACTACGATTATTCCCGCTGCTCAAAGCACAAATTTACCCTGTGTGTCGCAGGGAGAGACATGAATCCTCCGACGACGCATAATTCCGAGAGGACATCGCTCTGCATGTCACTTTAAGCTGAATTTAAGGTTCGTTTGCTATCGTTAGAACTATCAGATACTCATCTCAGATCTTGCTAACAGTCTAGCCCCTACGAGGCCGTGATCATGTTGCGGGATACAATAGAACACTGAAATAACGGAGGGATTACGAATGAACCCAAAACGTATGTTTATGATCGCTACACTTGCCGTTGCCTTGACCTTGGGTAGTCTCGGGACAAGCTCCGACACGCGAGCAAGTGCAGCAGCCGAGCTGATGAATGTAGCTGATCGCGCAGAAGCAGAATCTCCTGTCGCCAGCGAGGATGATTTCTTGCAGGTGCTGGGCGCATCCAGCGACGATGATGTCTATGAGCAGCTACAATCCGGCATGTCGCTAGCTGCTATCGCAGACCGCAATCAGAGCGATGTTCGCCAATTGATCCAGTTGCAGACGACGCAGATGCAGCAACTGCTTCAGGATCGGCTTCTGCAGGGGCAGATCAGCTTTGCCGAATATGAATCGCAGCTTGAGGAGCTGGAATCGCTGTTGACAGAGAGCGCCCATGCCAGCTATTTCGTTCCTTAACGAACACGGCATTTCCATTCGTCGCTGAGGCTTATGGCTGGGGCTTATGCCGAGCCGCAGGCAGAGGAGCTGGCTTGACACCAGCCGTACTCGGGGCAATCCGTCTGATCATCCGCTTGCGCCCCTCTCCGGCCTCTCCTCCCGCTGCGTCTGGCTATATGCATTGTTTCACGTCATGCTTGCAGCCTGCCTGCTGCAAGTGTGCGGTGTCTTGCAGCATACGCACGCAGTTAATACACCGTTCTCTAGGCTCTTGCGACGAATACGGCCGACCCGAGCTTGGTGCGATAGCGCTCCAGTATCCGAGCATTCATCTGCCCGAGGTAGAAGGCCGCTTCATCGAAGAACAAGGTTGGATCGACCTCACGATTCGGATCGACATCATCTAGCGTCACCATAATCTCCGGTCGTACATCCTCGCTCGCATAGTGAGTGAAGCCTGCTAGGCGCATCATTTCCAGCCATCCCTGCTCATCTGCCATCGTTCTCATGCCGTATAATTGCCGCATTGCGCCCTTCATCAGCGCCGTCGACTCCTGGGAGACGGTCAGCTCGCGGTCAAGCAATGTCCCTCCTGGCTTCAGCACACGGCGATACTCCGCCAATGCCGATCGAGCGTCTGTGAATATCGAGACCGACTCCACAAATACAAGGTCAAACATACCGTCCGGGAAAGGGAGCTGCTCTGCGTCTCCCCTCACCAGCTTCACCTTAGCCTCTTCTCTGGCTATTCGCCGTTCCGCGCGCTTCAGCATGGATTCATTACTGTCTACCGCGGTCACCTGATAGCCGCAGCGTGCGAGATGGCATGAGGTTCTGCCGGTTCCACAGCCGATCTCCAGGACGCGGCTTCCCTGCGGGAGCGGGTAACGCTCCACCAGTTGCATCGTCGCCATAAATCCGCCAGGGTGGGCGCTGCCTTCCCCGAGCCGTGCCAACAAATCATGGTAATTCACGCTGCATCCCTCCTCCTGCGCCATTATATGCAGGAGGGCTTCCCAGTTTCAAGAAATAGGAAAAAATGTACGCTGTACAGGTCTTCCGTCCACGCCAATTCTCCTGCTGCCGACTATGATATGACAGGGGGATTGTCTTGTGCCCCATGAAGGAGGGAATCGACCGTGCATCGAATACACCCGATCTGTATGGAGACGGTGCAGCCACATCTCGGGCAGCAGGTCTGCATTGTGACCCATGACGGAAGACATCTCTACGGCTGCCTGGACGGCATTCGCGGAGGCAAGCTGTATCTGCTTGGCTGCCAGGAAGGCCCCCGGTTGTCTGCCGTAGGACGTCATGCGAAGTCAATGGCTGCCCAGAGCGGACGCAAACAACGTCCCAAAGCCAAGACTAAATCATACCCTTACGGCTACGGTCCCGGGTTTGGCCCCGGATACGGCGGCTACCCGCCTTATGGCTATGGCTATGGCCCTGGACGGGGCATTGAGCTGGCGCTGATCGCAACCTTGTTTCTGCTGCCTTTTCTGTTCATCTAACCGCTCGCTCGCCGTGGCCCGAGTGCCCAGAGCCTCCTGCCTGCCGCAGGCAGCAGCTCCGGGCACTCGGGCAGCTCGGGGGCTTGTGTGGCTATCGATAGATGGGAAAGGCGTCCTATGCTATACTATGAATGGACAAGCACGCGCTACTTACATATGACTACTACAGATGCACATTAGAAAGGGGATTCGGTAATGAGGCTTCATCATCGCAAGCGCTGGAGCATAACATTGCTTGTGCTCGCATCGCTCCTTCTTGTTCTCTCCGGCTGCGGCAGCCGCACAGCAACGCCCGGGACAAGCAGCGGATCGCAGACAGCAAGTGAAACAGGCAAGGAGACGGTCAAGCCGGAGAAAAACCCGGTCGTCACCATCGAGCTGGATAATGGCAAGCAGATCAAATTGGAGTTATATCCAGAGATCGCTCCCAACAGCGTGTATAACTTTATTCATCTGATAAACCGTGGTTTTTACGATGGAACAATCTTCCACCGTGTCATTCCCGGCTTTATGATTCAGGGCGGTGACCCGAAGGGTAACGGAATGGGTGGACCAGGCTATGATATTAAGGGCGAGTTCACAAGCAATGGCTTCCCCAACGACCTGAAGCATACCCGGGGCGTGCTATCCATGGCGCGCACGCCGGCGCCAGATACAGCAGGCTCGCAATTTTTCATTATGGTGGCTGATTCGCCTCAGCTCGACAACGAGTATGCTGCCTTCGGCAAGGTGCTGGAAGGCATGGACGTTGTAGACGAGATTGTGAACCAGCCTACAACCGCCGGCGATCGCCCCGTGCAGCCGACGGTAATGAAGCGAGTATCCGTCGATACCTTCGGAACCACCTATCCCAAACCAGAGGTTATCCTCTAAAGTTCATAGCCAAGCAGACAACAGCAACACGCCAAGAACTTTCAGCGTCCTATTCAATAGGCGCATGAAGGTTCTTGGCGTGTTAGGCGTGTGTATGCAAACCCACATCGAGGTTCTGCTACGCCTGTGACATAGCGCCTGGAATGGAGTAAACGCAGCAATCTCGGTCCCTGCGGAGTTTGTATACACACCCTAGCGAGCCGCACGGACTTACCGGAGTGGCGCAGCTTAGCCTCCTCGGCTGATGGATCGGCTCTTTTGCGACATCATCAGGAAGGCCCCGGCAAGCACAAGCACAATCGCCAGTAACGGCTGACCTAATACACGTTGTCCGAGCAGATTGCCGATCGAGAATGCCGTGTAGAACAGCACCGATAGAATCGTCAAAATATAAATGGGAATGAGCAGCCACTTATTGCGATTGCCGAACCAGTAAAACTCAAACAACCCTACAGCCACCGCAAGCAGGAAGCCCGGCCACATCGTCCCCCAATTATCCATCAACATGGCCACTTGGCATACGACGCCCGCAGTAAACAAGATTCCCCCAGGGATCAGCAGGCCGCTGGCTCTCCTCCTCGTCATGGAAAAGTACATCCAATGGAAAAACAAGCTTAGCGGGATGACAAACATCGTCGGCCAAAAGTACGCAAATACATGCCCTGTGCTCATTGATCCGCCCGGATTCAATAGAAAATAAACGCCTAGCAATAATAATAGAGCCCCCACAACCGCCCGATTCAACATCTTACCCTTCACTCCTGTCCGTCATAGCAACCTTATGTATTGGCTTATTCAGATTACCATAGGGTTCAAGCGAATACCTCCTTCTGCGGGGAAGGAGCTAACTGGACTAAAGTCCAGGATTCAGCCATTTTAAAAATTTTTTTTGAAAAGCTATAAACTTTAAATTGTGACTGCCGATATATTAATTAGGCGCTAAAATAGGCCGGTAGTCGCAGTGAAATACTTCATAATGGAATATCATAAAGTCAAGGATGGCTTATACAATCGTGACTCCTCTGCAGGATGCGGAAGGGGTGCGGTTCTATAAGCCATCCTTTTTTTGTTTTCCACATTGATAAGGGGGATGCTTCATGCTTGTAGTAGGTAGAAAACCTGGGGAGTACATTATGATTGGCGGCAATATTAAGGTTGAAGTAGTCAGAAGCAAAGATGGGCACCTGCGTCTAGCCATTGATGCGCCGAAGGACATCTCCATTTTGCGCGGCGAAGTATATGAAGCAAATCAGGCGCTTCAATCTACTACACTCGGCGTTTCTCTGTAGCTGACCTTCCATCTTACGCATGTTTTTACTGTAGCATCATGAATTGCAAGAGAGCCTTCACAGGCTCAACTTAAAGATACAAGCGCTCAAGGACGAGCTCGCAACCGCTATTCCGGTACATTCACCGGAACCGGCGGCCATGCGACTCGTCCTCTTTTTTGTTTCCATCACGGAAGCAAGACGGGCTTGTATGAAGCAGTCCGCGCAGGCCATCCGCCATGAGCGCACGGACGCAGTTCATCCCGATAATAAGCCGCCTTCAGACGGTTTGTTATAGATACAGGTGAAAATGGAAGTTCACCTTTAGACCATCCAAGGAGGAGATTCAAGATGAGAATTAATCACAACATTGCAGCAATGAACACGTACCGCCAGTTAGGTGTGAATACCGGTGCAACAGGCAAGTCACTGGAGAAGCTGTCCTCCGGTCTGCGGATCAACCGCGCAGGAGACGACGCTGCTGGTCTGGCTATCTCCGAAAAAATGCGCAGCCAGATTCGGGGGCTGGATCAAGCAACCCGGAACTCCCAGGATGCCATCTCGCTGATTCAGACTACAGAGGGCGCATTGAATGAAACCCACTCGATTCTGCAACGTATGCGTGAGCTGGCTGTTCAAGCGGCAAGTGATACGAATACGGGAGATGACCGTTCAGAAATTCAAAAAGAAATCAACCTGCTGACATCGGAGATTAACCGGATCGGCAACACGACTGAATTCAACACGAAGAAGCTGCTGAACGGCGATTTCGACTTTGTGGCCGCTACCTCAGGCAACACGAAGGCGGAGCTCGCACTGAATGCGACAACTGTCATTACCAACACGGACACAGCAGGATCGGCAACTGGCGGCGCATATGGCGCAGCCGGCAACCGCAATCCTAAAGCCTCCGCAGCGACAGCTACTGGCACGGTCGCCGCCAACGCGGTAGCCATCGCTGGTACAAACAACGAGCTGACACTGAAAATCGACGGTACAGAGCAAACGGTCGTATTCACCAATGCGGCGGCTGGCGCTGCGGCCCTGACTGAGATTAATTCCAAGCTGAACGCGATCGGCGCAAGCGCATCGTTTGGCTCGAGCAATGAGTTGATCATCAAATCGAATACGCTCGGCAGCGGCGGATCGATTGAGATTATGGGCGGCAACTTCGCCTCCACCTTCATGTATGACGGCGCAGGCGGTGAGTCTCTCGATGACATTACGCTCGCTGAAGGCAAAGACGTGAATGATGTATGGGTTCACGGCGCAACCGCGGGCGAAGTCACCGGAAGCACCACCTTTACCGATACGACGCTTGGCGGCTCTGCCGGATTCACCGTAGCTGCTGGCGCCAATGAGCTCACGGTGACCATCAACGGTACCCAATCGACAATTAGCCTGAACGTGGGCAACGTGTATGACGGCACCGCGGGTCAAGGCGTCACGAAGTTACTCGCAGACCTGAATACGGCTCTTGGCGCATCGGGCACATTCTCCGTCGATTCCGGCAACAAGCTGGTGCTGACCTCCGCTACGACCGGCACAACCAGCAATGTGACGATTGACGGCGGCGGTCTGGCGAATATCCTGTTCGGCGCAACGGCTTCCCGTACTACCCAAGCCGGGCTTACAGCCAACAACTCGATTTCGATTGATGTGGACGGCACAACGAAAAACGTGACGCTTGCGAACAAGACGTATCAGGATCTGGATGATTTCGTAGCTACGAATGCGGCGGCGTTTACGACGGCTGGCGTGACTGCCAGCAATGAAGGCGGCGTGCTCAAGCTGACCAGCAACACAACAGGCGTCAATAGCGATGTGACCAATGCTGTTGATAGTGATGCGGCTAGACAGTTGGGCCTGGTTAAGTCCGATGGCAGCGCATTGGCTGCTGGTAACTTCGTTGCCGGCTCGAATGGCAACACGACGCTTAGCTTGACTGTAGACGGAGAGAGCATTAATGCCGTCATTCAACAAGGCACCTATACCGACCGTACATTGCTGGCGGCTGCTGTACAGAGTGCGATCAACAATGCCAGCACAACAGCAGCAGATGTGAAGGTATCGGTAAATGACAACAATGAGCTGGTCATTACGAGCGGCAGCGATGGCGCCTCCTCCTCGATCACCATCGGGGCGCACGCCACGAAGGATGCAGCGGGCATCCTCGGTCTGACGACCAATACGGAAACGGCAGGATCGGCTCAGGAAAATGCAGAGCTGACCTTCCAGATCGGCGCCAACCAGAACCAGTCGATGTCACTGAGCATCGCTGACATGCGCGCATCCGCTCTGGGCATTACAGGTACAGGAGCAGGCTTCTCTGCCTCCAATAATGTTACGAACGGCACGAATAACAATAATGTTGAGAAAGCACTGGATGTGACGACAGCCTCCAACGCAGCCAATGCCATTACGGTTATCGACGCTGCGATCAAGAACGTGTCGAGCGAGCGCTCCAAGCTGGGTGCAAGCCAGAACCGTCTGGAGCATACCATCAACAACCTCGGCGCATCCTCCGAGAACCTGACCGCAGCCGAATCGCGTATCCGCGACGTCGACATGGCGAAGGAAATGATGGAGTTTACGAAGAACAACATCCTCTCCCAAGCAGCACAAGCGATGCTGGCTCAGGCGAACCAACAGCCGCAAGGCGTGCTTCAATTGCTCCGTTAATCGCATCGTAATAAGGGGCTCCGGGCTTTTACTGCCGGAGTCCCTTTTATTTTCTACAATAGGCCTCTATATCCCAAGCTCAGCCCGGGAGGGTCTTAGCTTCTCCTTCTCCACCACCAAACTTCAGCCCCCTGCGCAGGTCTGCCCGCTGAGCCACAGGATTCAGTCGTCTGTCCTGTCGCCCAGCAGTGCCTGCAATCGAGTCTGGTCTGTGATGGTTAGCACCCTGCTTCCCGTCTCCAACAGCCCCTGATCCTGAAGCTCCTGCAGCACCTTCGTCACCGTCTCCCGTACAGCACCCACCATGTCTGCTAGCTCTTGATGCGTGATTCGTATACGGCCCGGCGAAGCGGAGCCCTCCTGCTGCTTCAACAGATGAAGCAGATGCTTGACGGTGCGCAGCTTGACACTTAGGAAGGTCATATCATAGATATGACGGTTCGCCTGCCGCAAGCGCTCCATAATGTCATCCAGCATCAGCAGCACGAGCCGCGGGCTGGAGGCTATGAAGCGTTCAAAGCAACTGCGCTTCAGTAAGGCCAGCCGCGTGCCAGCCGCGGCCTCCGCTGAAGCAGAGCGCACCTGCTGCGGGTTGATCATGGCCATCTCACCGAAGAAATCTCCTGCGCCAAGTGTGACGTAATTGATTTTTTTGCTAATCTCGAACGAAAAAATATGAACGGCCCCGGATAATATAAAATAGATTTCGTCACCCGTGTCTCCCTGCAATATAATTAGCTCTCCCTTGCGGTAATGACGCTCTCTTATATCCGGGAGGATAGCCTGCACCGCCTCCTCGCCAATTCCTCGCAACAGTGGCACGGTACGGCAGAGCAATGCTGCGGTCAGCGGCTCCATCCTAATTGACGACATAGCATCTATCCTCCTCAACCTGTTTGCCTGCCTCCAATGCGGCGCGGATCGCGCGGCTACCGCCCCTTGTTTGCAGCATTTGCCTTTGGTTGGCGCTTGGAGTCACTACAGATTGTAGCATGATATAACCTCTAATTCTGTAACCGCCGACACAAAAACCCGAATCTCGGTCTAACCGAAATTCGGGCCTGAGAGCCTATTGTGCGCCTGTCGCCGAATCGTTCCCCTGACGGCTTACGCTTGCAGCAGCCGATTGGGCAGCAGCCATCCAGGATGACGGTAATGCAGTCAATCTGAACTCATCCTCTCCGACCCGTACCACACTGCCGAGCGCCAGCGGCACCGACTGATGCAGCTTCACGGTCACAAGATAGGCCGGGAACCTATCCTGGCGCACCTGTGACGAGCTCTCACCCGCCGCGCTTCCCTCGTTCGACTCGTTGGACGTTTGCTGCTCAGCGCCTTGGCCTGTTGGCTGGATGCCGCCACTCTCCGCAGCTACAGTCTCTCCCGCAGACCGCGAACCGGGGCCTGCCGGCTCGCTGCTTTCCCGCGATGTGCCCGCATCTGGTGCAGCGGGCTCGCCTGCGGTTGTGCCCTGTCCTGCTATGCCATCTGTCACTCCGACACCTGAAGCCTCCGTATCATTCGGAGCTGTGGCCTCCGAACCCGCTTGTGGCGGCTTGCTGCTATCGACTTCGCCTTGTCCTGATGACGTGGCGCTCTCCCCGGCAGGTGATTCACAGGTCGTCGCATAGGTCACCTTGCCGAGCTCCTGCTCCCGCCCTTCAGGATCGATGATGATAATCCGTTCCGGTCGAAGCGTCTTACAGGAGGACGTATCGGTGAATGGGAAGAGCAGTGCAGACACCTCTTCCCCGCTGCCCGCCTCTGCCTCGCTGTCCAGTACCGCGTAGACACGCGGTTCGGCCGCAGCTTCAGGCATCTGCACCTGCAACTGCGGGGCTGATGGTGCATCTGCTGCCTGCTTATCCCCCGCCAGCCAGATTGCCCCAGCCGCGACGGCTACGCCGCCAGCAATAATGACAGCAAGCGCGGTCATTCTCGGGCTCTTGCGGAGGAGGCGCGCCAGCTTGGACGACAGCTCCAGCTTCGCCTGCTTGTAGATTTCCTGCAAATAAGGCCCCGCCTTAGCCATATATTGCCGCTTGAACTCCCTCTGCTTGAATGCTTCGCGGTCATATTGCTTGAAGTAAGCCAGCACCGCGCTGCGATAAGCCGGCACGAAGCCGCGCGGCCGCATAAAGTCCGGGTGCTGCTCGGACCATTTGAAGAAGGCATAGATCGTCTCTTTGCGCCGGGCATGCTGATGCAGATACTCGATTAGCGCAGGATAGGAGAGCGCCTCAAGCTGAGGACTGCGGTAAAAAGCCAGAATGATGCTCTCAAAGGGGGCCGTGTCCACACGATCCGCCAACAACCGCCGTCCAAGCTCCTGAACCTCGTCGATCGACTCTGCATTCAAGCCATCCATCAGCTCCGTAACCGGTGCGGACTGGCTCATCCATCGATACGCCGCCTCCAGCATCGCGGCGGTCTGCCGTTCTGCAGCGGTCAGCTCCTCCTGACACCTTTGCAACAGCTCGCGACGATCCAGGAAATACGCCTGCTCCAGTTGCTCGCGCGTTACTGTAGCCAACTGCAGGACGCGCAGCAGCCGCACATAGAGGGCCTGCTCCAACTGCTGAAGGAAGCTCGCCTCGCCTGGCTGCTGCGCGGCGCTCTCCTGACGGGCACGCAGCCGCTCCAATTGTTCGCTAACGATGCCCAGCAGGCGGTTGCCGGAATGCAGCTTACCGGCTAGCTGTTCACTGACCAGATTGCGGAACCACTCCAGCCTGTACAGATCCGGGTAGGCCTCCGTCCATTGGTCGGCAAGCTCCAGGCTATCGTGCAGGGTGGGCAGTTGATGAAGCTGACTGGCCAGATAGGGCTCGAACAGCAGAGCGCTCAACCGGATATCGCCCAGCACCCTTCCGAAGAAGGCCTCGCCAAGCTCAGTATCAGAGGTTATCACTCCGTATAAGCCAGCCGCTTCCTCCTCCATGCCCTTCACATTAGCATGGGTCAAGGCATGAACGAAATACGCGGTCAGCTTGTTCGTGTTGCGTCTGCGATCCTGCAAGCCGTAACGCACCAGCAGCTCTGCGGTTTCCCTCGCCGGCACCCGCCCCTCCCTCACCAGATCATACTCTCGGTCGAAGCAGGCGTTGAACAGATCATGCAGCCTGATCTTGCCTGAGGCCGGGACAGAACTCGAAGTCTCTGTACCCAATCCGGCTCCCGACCTGTCCGGCATATACTCCAGCATAGACAGCAGCACATCGTTCTTATGCTGCTCGTACAAGGCATCATTGCCCTCCTCGATCTGGAACAGCAGTGCCAGCTCATGGTAGGCCTGTAGGGTCAGCTCCTTGCCCGGCTCTGTTCCCTGCAGCATCTGCGCAGCAAATTCGAAGAAGCGCTCCCTCCGCTCTGGCTGCTCCAGGCTGCTCCAGATAAATTCAAAATACGGCTGCACCCTGCTATCCATATCAGCATTCATAATACGGTCATTAACCAGATCGAACAGGAACTCCTTCTCCACCTGGCGGTCACCAGCGCGCAAGCTGCCCCGTTCGACGAACATCAGATGAATACCCTTGCGGCTCTGCGGCTCCTTGGCGTATGTCATAAAGCCCAGTTGCCTGCGAACCGCATAGGGGAGATGGCTATAGAGCAGCTCCAGCAGCTCGGAGGCTCGGCCAGAGATATGACCGGGAGCCACATCGAGCGCAATATAGACCTTCTTCTTACCGCCGACCGCCGTCATCGCTGCATACAGCAGCTGCATGAAGCGCCGCTCGCCCAGATTCAGCTCGGCCAGCAGCGCCCGCGGCGGAAGCTGCTCCTTCTCCTGCTCGTTCTGCGGCAGCTTATCCAGCTCTGGAAGCTCGGAGCCGCTGTCCAGATTGTAGCTATCCATGAATGCTGCCCTCAGTGCATGATGGACACCGATCTCGCCACTCTCCCAGCGGCTCGCGGGAATGACATAATGATGAGTAAAAAACGTGCTGCGCAGCCCTGTAAAATCAGCAGCCTGATAGATGCTGCGCCCCAGAAGCGCGTCACCGTTATCCAGCCGCAGCAGATGAATCGCCTCAGGATAGGCCTCCTCCTGCTTCTCTCCACTCGCTGCCAGCTCGGCCGGAGCATCATACATGCAAAGCGGATGCAATTGCTTCTTGACCAGTTGATGATCGAGCCCGGCAGAGACAGCAATTGTATCGTAGCCCTCGGTAGAGCGGAAGATGCCATGACGCTCGCGGGTATACAGCTGCTGCTGAATCCGTGCGAATCCACTCATAGCTCTCTTCTCCCCTCAATATAATTGAGCTTGTACAGCAGCCAGACGAACGGCTCATCGACACGGATCGGGCTGACAACAGTCTGCATCCTCTGATCCACCGGATTGCTTCCCAATGCAGATACAGCGAAGTACGCTGTTTCCTTGAAATAGACATCCATCGTTCCCTTGAAGGGACGGTCAACCTTCTCTATGAAGCGGCGAATCTCGCCGTCGATATTTTCAAATTCAGTGAAGTTAAAATAATCGCGATGCACCACATTATGGAACACATTACTGTTGGACTTGATGTACTCCCCATCCTCGTCCTTCAAATTATGCAGCATGTCGCTTTTGGTCAGCACAACAGCCGTCGGAATATCGGTCTTGTTATTCTCCTGGTAAGCAATAAAATCGCCGAACAGCGTAAGCACCACATCCCGCGGCTCATCGTACTGCGATACCCATTCTCCCGGCTTGCTGCCGAATTGCATTCGTATTTTCTCACGAATCGAGCGGATTTGCAGCGGATCAACCAGCAGCAAAATACCCGCGGAATTTTTGATATGCTGCCCATGCAGCCCCAGATAGTCCTGCTCCACCATGCCCTCGCCTGCGACATCAAAAAAAACAAGCGTGAGCGGCGGCTTCGTATCATCCTTGAATACAAACTGGAAGATGAACGGCTCTTGCATCTTTTCCTTCTGCGTCGAAGCCAGCAGGTCACCGCGTTCAAACAGCGGCTCCTCATAATTGCTTCGGAATTTACGGCTGATCTCCGCATTGAGCGGCATACAAGCCGCGTGGAAATGATCAGCGGTCGTATGCTGCAGCGTGTGAATCAGGGAGGTCATGTAGACCGACTTGCCGACTTGCGAGGCTCCGATGATCGAGATAATATTGCTCGGCACCTTCCCCGCGGTGACAGGCAGCTCATTATGACAGTTCGGACACAATCTGCGACGTGTCAGCTCCCCGTAGCGATCGGTTAGCCCAATCAACACATGGTCGGAATAATGAAGATACTCCTCAGGCACGTCGCGCGGATCGAGTACAGCTTCCATATCATGCACCCAATCCAGCCCGAAGCGCTCGCGATACCGATTGAGCTTCTCGTCCTCACCCAGCGCATAATCCTCATCATCATCCCGATGGTGGGTCGCGCGGAACACCACCTCATCTGGAGAAAACTTGCTGAAGCAGTAGGGGCATACAATATCATAATATAAAGGCCGAGCCTGCTGCTGCGGCCGCTTCTTGAACCAATCCATGATTCCCATCGTTCTTCCCTCCGTTCCTTGCAGACGCTTAGCCGTTACATCGGAATCAGCTCATACAGTTGCCCGTACTGCTTGCCATCGGACAAGAACAGTCGGACATACTCCTGCTTGCCCACCTCAATCGGAGGCAGAACCGTTGCCCCAGCAGCAAAATCGGAGACAAACGGGAACATCATCCCGTCGTCGCGACTCGCTGGCGCACTCCCCTGCTTCTTCACATAGCATAGTGCCTCCTTAGGCACAGGCACTTCCGCGGCGATGCGGATCGTCACTGCCTTTACCGGCTTGAACCAACTGTTCTTGTACTGCACAGCATAGCGTATCTTCGCTCTGCCGGTGCTGACTGCAATCTCATTATCCCCGGCAGGCTGCCGCACAAGCAGCGGCTCGCCGTCTTCCTCCAGCACGGCGTAGACGGTATACAGGTACCGCCCAATCCCCTCCAGGCGCGTAGAGTACCCGCCGTTGGCCTTGTATTCCTCTCTCGTATACAGCTTCAGCCCGCTGCCAGGCTGATGTGCTGCTGCCTGTGGAGCGATGTCTGCTGCCGTTCTGGCAATATAGACCGCCCTTAGCCCTGGAGGCCAATGCCATCGAAGCACACAGCGATCCTCCTGAACCTGGCAGGACAGATCCGAAATCATAGGCGTGCCAGACGTTGCCTCAATATATCTCATGTCTCTCCGCCTTTCCGTTCCCTGAGCTTAGTCTAGAAGCCGCTGTTGCCCCCGCGCGATCTGCCCGGAGCGGTCGACAGCTTCGCATCGCGTCCGCCACTGCGGTAGATGCGACCGTTCTCCCGTATAGGAACGATCAGCGTGAACAAGGACATGATCGCCGTCAACACCAGCATAGCCGCCAGCCGCACCATGAGGTCTGACATGCTGCTCCCGGACAACCCCTGCTCCAAGATTAGACCGGCAGCCAGCCCTCCGACCGCTCCGCCTATCGCGAAGCTGCGCGCCAGAAAGCGATTATCGAAGATAAGTCCAAGCCCCAGGCCGATCGCAGCGCCCAGCAATGCCAGCGCCGTCACACGCAGCAGCGCATACAGCAGGCTATCTGCCGTAATTCCTTGGCGCTGCGTCACTAGCATCCGGTCATCGAGCATCTTATAGATGGACTGGAATACCGCTGTCAGATTGACCGCATCCGTCACATTGGAGTATGACCCGCCAGTCTGTGCCGCAATGTGCTGCAGCAGTGCGCCGCCCTGCTCATTGTCAACATTCAGACCGATGGTATGAATCGCTATCTGCCGGTTGCGATACTCCTCCAGCTCGCGCTCGATCGGGGAATCGCTATAGCCATCCGACAGCAGGATTACCGCTGTCCCGCGTCCTGGCTGATCCTTGACATCGATGACCCCCAGTGCATCCGCCAGCACGCTCTGAAAGTTCGTGCCGCCGTCGGCCTTGCCAATCTGCGCCAAGGCAGTTGCGATCGTACCCTGTGAAGCCGCTGACTGTGCCGCCGTGAATGCCAGTAGCTCCTCGCTCTGGTCAGCGAACAGCAGCAGCGCTACCCGCTTATCCTCCTCCATCGTCGCGGTCAGCCGCTCCACTGCGGCGAAGCGCTCACTATCCGGGTCGGTCTCATTCATGCTGCCGGAGTTGTCGAGCGCGAATACGATGTCCTGCGCTGGCTTGATGCCGCCCAGATTCAACTGATAGCCAAGCTGCAGCAGCGCCCCCGCCACAAACAACAGTACCAGCGTGGAGGGAAGCAGCAGCTTCCACGACAGCCCGGTGTAGCGTTGACGCCATGAGGAGCCGTTCAGTCTTGGCGAGATCAGCTCGGCAATCAGGCTGAACAGCCCGATGAAGAACGCCAGCACGCCGAAGTACAGCCCTGCAGCTACTGCCCGTGGCATGGCGGCTCCCAGCCGCTCCAGCATCAGCTCCCCTGCGGCGAAGCCGATGACTGCACCAAGCAGACTGAACAATAGCAGAAGCCCGTTCAATTTGCGCTGCATCTTTCTTGCCCCCTTTATTTTCCTTCTCTCTTATGCCCGCATGATTAGCGTAGCTGCGGAAGCTTATCCTGCTCCATATAATGCAACTGACAGCCCTTCTGCCCATAGGTCTCATAATACACTCTGCTGTTGCGATAGAACATCAGATCCTCCACATGGAAGCCGCCCATCAGGCTCAGCTTATCTACGCCACTAGTGCGCCTCTCATGCACGCAGCCCAGCCTGTGGACGAGCGAGCCCTCCCCTTCCTTGAGAGCATACCGCACGAACTCGCTGCGGCCATCTCCGAACAGATATTGCTCCTCATAGCGATGCTCATGTGTATAGTCGAGCAACCGGATATTGATGGCTGCCTGCTCATCCAACGTTCGCATCAGCCGGCTGAACAGCTCCTCCTTGGACAGCGCCTGACGATTGCTGTACTCGATCGATACATTCGCCCGGTCGAGCAGCTCCTCCTCGAAGGTGCGCGAGAACGGCGAAGCCCCCAGCACCTCCTTGCGGCAGATGATCATCAGCCGCTGCGCCAGCTTGCTAGCCCCCTCCTCTAACTGACGGCTAATGCTACCTACATAGCGATCATCAAACCAGATTCCAGCGCCGCGACGGTTCTCCAGCTCCAGCATCACCTCTGCCGTTACCCGGTCGTAATACTCGAAGATGTTCTGCCCGGTATAACGGTCGGTCCGCTCGATCGCAGCCAGCGCGGCCTCGTGGAAGGTGTCCGCCAGCCATTCCAGCTCGCGAACCTGAGCCTGGTATTGCTCATGCAGCTCCTCTATTGCTCCGGCAAGCATGCGGCAGACAGCAAGCTCTGTCTCCAGCTCCAGCAGCGACCAGGCGCGCTGATACACCTGCTCGAAGAACTGCCTCAGGAACGCGCGCAGATTATGCTTATCCATCATGGGCAGCCTCTGAAAGCGCAGCTCCTCCACCTGTGTATACTTGTACTGCTCCCATTCATCCCGGAGCTGCTCTTGCTCACGCGCCATATCCCTCATACGTGTATGCAGCATATGCAGTACGCTATCCGCTCCGCCTTGCTCATCTGTCCAGGCTGCCAGTTGGACAAAGCTGATCTGCGGCCACTGCGCGAGCTGCCGCGCAAGCGCGCCCCTCAGCAGCTCCTGCGGCTGGAGCATAGCCAGCCGTTCACGCGCCGCTGCACGGAAATGCGTCTCGAAGAACCGCTCACAGCTATCTCCGAACAGCTCCTGCTCTGCCTCCCTCAGCGTCATGCGCCGAATGTGCTCATACTTGACGCCGCTACGGGTCAGCAGCGCGTTCATATCGCCCACCTGCTCCCGCGGCGGCAGAAGCCGTCCGAGCAGCTCGGACAGCGAGAGCGGATCGACAGCGAAGAAGGCCAGGCGCTCGCGCGGCTCCGGCTCGTGCACCTGCTTCAGCCGCTGCATGAGCTGACGGGTGAAATGATAGAGCACCGTCAGCGCAATCGCCTCGTTAGGCCGGTTGACAACCGCCAGTCCAGCCGAGACCAGACCATACCTCCCGGAGTCCGCCAGCAGGCTGCTGCGGAACGCCGCATTGTTGTACACCGCGCCCTGCATCGCCTCAGCCGCTTCCTTCCGCTGTCTGTTCTTCAGCAGCATGATGTGGCTGATAATCGCATAATTGGTCTCCATGCCATTCCAGGCGGCGACGCCCTTCTCGTTGCGGTCCGACAGCATATAGACCAGATCGAACAGCGGCGAGGGCGGATGACTGACCGGGATGGACAATCCATCTCCTGTCACCCTAAGCTGCGCCGTATAGGTGTAGTCGGACTGCTGCATCGCCTCCACTTCACGCAGAAAGCTGACGCCGACCGCGCCAGCCATTGCATAGTGATCCGATTGCTCCCGTTCATTTAATAGCACGTACAGATCCTTCTGCACCGACTTGAACGATTGCATCAGAATCGACTCCGCGAGCAGAGCAATGTCCGGGACCAGCACATTAAGCGAATCATCAGCTCGCGTAATGACCGCCAGATGCAGACGGTCGAACGACACATACATTCGCCCATAGTCTGCGATGATGTCACCGACCCTCCGAAAGGCACGGTTCAGCTCCGCCAGACAACTGCGCTCCTCATGCAACAGCCGTCCCAGCTCACGGCGCATACTGCGGCTATCCTCCAGCGCCGGAGCGAGCCGTGCAAGCTGCACGCGAATAAGCGCTGCTTCCTGCTGCCTCCCCACGATCGCTGCCTGCGCCTCAGTCTCCGTTATCTTCGGCTCCGCGGCGCTATGCGCAGCAGCAGGTGCCCGGCTCCCTGGATCGCTTCCCCCGGCTTGAGCTTCCGCTGGGCTGTCTGATCCTGTACGCCGGACGAGCACGGAGCGTTCCTCCGCGCCGCCCGTGTCTGCGCGGCTGTGCTCCTCACGGATAGACCCTGCCGCCCCTTGCAGACCGCTTACGCCCACATGAAGGTAGACGACTCCCTCACTATTGTCCCATCTCTGGCGATGGGCAAGGATCATCGGCTCGATCGCCTCGGCAGCCAGATCACCGATGAACAGGAATACCGTCGGGTAATGGATGCTGCTCTGATCATCCCCGCGTCCGCTCTGCCGTTGCTCGGCCGCCGCATATTCGGCCGCATACCGTTCCAGCATCGCTCTCATCGCTATCTCAACCTTCTGAGGATGTCATGCAATCTGCTTGCCATCTCCCGATAGAATAGGTACATCTCCTCGCCTCTGGCCAGCTCGATCCGCTCGTACTCCAGCCGCTCGCGGGCATCCAGGAACGAGCCGTACAGCTCCTCCAGCTTCGCTACCAGCGGCGCAGTATCCTCCACTGCGGTCAGATCGTTGACACGACGGGACGCCTTGCGGAGCAATGCCGCCCGCTGCTTGTCCTCCAGCCGCCCGAAGCTCTCGTACACCTCGAACTCCACGAAGCCGCCGCTCTTCATCAGATTGGCGAACGGCGACCATGGCTCCTCCTCCGGGTCGCGGTCATACACGTAGAGCGCCCCCTTCTTGGCAATGGTGCCCGTGTACAACGCCTCGATGAACTGATCCATCGCCCGCCCCTCGCTCTGATGAGCATCGAGCAGTTGCTCCAGCTCGCGCGCCTTCGACTCTATCGCCTCGTATGTGGCCAGCTCCTGGCGCACCCGCAGCAGCAGCTCCGGCGAGCGGATCAGATTCTCCTTCGCCAGCTCCTCATTCAGACTGCCGAATATATCCTTCTCCCCGGCCTGTGGAAGCCCTTCAGCCAGCAGCCTGCGCAGCTCGGCCTGCGCGCGCTTCACCTCGCCCAGATTCGGCTTGCCGGTGGATGACTGCATCGCGTAGCCGGACAGCAGCTCCTCCAGTTGGAAGGGCTGTGTGAACCGTACAGAGTAGCGGCTGCTGGTCGTGTTATCCTGCCCCTTCTCCACGATGATGCCCAACGCCAGCGCCCGATCGAATTCGGCGCGTACCCGTGCGTTATAGGCCTGCACCCGCGCGTTCATGTACGTATCGCCCCAGGATTTCTCCGGGATCGGAGACGGCAGATAGGTCCAGTTCACCTTATCCGTCTGTACCAGATGGCGCCCGATGCCCTCCTTGTCCAGAATCGTCCGCTCGTAGCTCTCCTCATATACCCGTAGCGGCGTGTAGACGAACAGAGGCACCCCGTTCTTTGTATTGAGCCAGAAGATCCGGTTCTTCACTTCGCTCTCCTTGATCGTGAAGTGCGATTTGCCCAGCGCATTGTTCTGGTAGTTGCGGATTCCCTTGAGGATGCTCGGCGCCTTGACGGGCACGGAGACGAAGCCCCACGATGGAAAGTGGAGGTTGCCCGAGCTGTTGCTCAGATGGAACACCGGGATGGCCTCCTCATCCAGCTTACTGGCAATCTGTCGTTCGACGAATTTCTCCACCGGCTCATCATTGCCATACTTGAGAACGAGAAACTCCTCCATCGACTTCGTGATCAGGTCGCCGAACTTCTCCGTCAGAAACTCCGAGATGGAGCCGATAATGTCGATCTCCTGCTCCTTCACCCATTGATTGGAACGGTTCAGCAGCTCTTGAGCGAAGTCGCGGATCAGATCGTCGCCATCCCGCTTGTCCATCATGCGAGTAATCATATCCGATATATCCGGCACGTTGACCAGATTCCAATAGTAGGTCTTGTTGCCGCGGTGATCGAGCTGTTCGTCTCCGCTCAGCAAGAGATCGCCATTCTTGGAGAAGATGCTGTTCAGCACATTCAAAATTTCGGTGAAGACCTTGTAGATTCGGTTGTTCTCATTATTGAGCAGCTCGTACAAATCCTCATAGAATTCAATCATTTGCTCCATCCGCTCGACGTCGGCATGCAGCCAGTATTCATTAATTTTGGCTTCGATATAGTAGTTTTTCTTCTTGTCCTTGGACACGAAGGCGCTCTTCGCATCGCCCATCCGCTCCTCCGCCTGCTCGCGAGCCGCTTCGATGTCGCGCGGCAGCCGCGTCTGGCTCTCGCGCAGCGTCTCGATGTAGGAGAGCAGCATCTTCAGCAGGCAGAAGCCCTTCTCGTTATAGAGCAGCCGCGACACATAGAACGGCCCCTGCTCTGGATGCAGGAACATACGGCGAATCTGCTCGGTGAACTGCTGCACAATCTCACCCGGGAGCTGCTTCTTCGCCTTGATATATTCCTCGCGCGCCCGTGTCAGAAAGCTCTGCTCCAGCTCGGTGTCCATATTGACAACCTGCAGCTTGATCACATTGGCGTAGCTCAGGCGCTCGCTGTTCTCATAGCCAGGCAGCGGCTCCGGCACCCGCGACTCGAAGTTTTTGACCATGGAATCCAGATCGACACCCAGCTTGCGGGCAAACTTCTCAACATCCTCCTGGCTCGGCTGCTTGGCGAACATCTTGTCCATCTTGTTGAACAGCCGATAAGCCAGATAGGTGGTCATCTCCTCAATCGGCAGCACTGCCGATGACGCTCCAATAATGTTGTAGTCATAATTCGCCGGGTAGAGCTTGTTCATCTGGGCGATGTTGGTGCGGATGTTGCTGATATAGTCATGAATGGCGAATTCCTCGCCCGACTGCTTATCCTCGCTCGCCATGAAGTTCGTAATGTTCTCCGCGGTGACATTCATGCAATAATCATAGGCATTCTCCAGCAGCTTGCCCTCCGTATTGGTCGCGGAGATCAGATGGCATAGATTGAATGGCGGCAATGGTGAATTCACACTGAGAATGCTGCCGTACTGCTGCTTGAACCGATCGCCGCGGGCATCCACATTCATCCAGTAGTCCAGCTCCTTGAGCGCAGCATAGCCGTTCTTCTTGATATATTCGCGGGTATGCTCACTGAGGCTCTTGTTCGCCAGGTTAATATCCGGCGTGAACAGATAACCCAGGATGTTGACCCGGTCAACGCCCCCCGCCCCATGATCACGCTCGATAATGCCGCGCACGATATAAGAGATGTCGAGGAAGCTGCCGCTCCCTGTTCCGCCTGACAAGCCGGTCAGCAGGAACACCATCAGCTTCTTGTTCGTGCCGACCGACAGCGTCTTGATCTTCTTGTCGATGCTCTGAACCACCTGATTGATCTTCGTGAACAGCAGCAGCCGTCCCGCCTGGCGCACACCTGCCGCGCCGTTCATGCCATCGGTAATCGACAGCTCCGGCGAGAGCCACTCTGTAATGTAAGGCTCCAGAATGCTGCGGTTTTGCAGCAGCCCTCCCACCTCAGGGTTAGACAGCAGCACGAATTCATTGATCGGATCGAGCCCGATGCCTTTGTATTTCTTGTTGCGATCCTGCTCATTCGTCTCGAACGCGAGAAATTCCACGTTATCGGGCTTGTCCCGCTTGCGTCTGGAAGCCGCGTCCTCCGGCAGGCGGAAGCGGCGGTTAATCTGGTATTTGAGACGCAGCAGCGCGTCGATGCCTGTGCCTCCCAGCCCGATGATCAGTATCGGATTGTCGATCGTATCGACCCTGATCTTTTCGCTGACGATGCCGCCTCCAAGCGATACATCCAATTGCTGTATATGCTCTCTGACGATTGGTTTCATCCTGCATCCCCCCGTGCTCGATTTATACGAGATATTCTACGAATATAGTTTTATCTACTTGTTGCAGTTGCACTGTTATGCGATCCCCGCTCTTGAGCTCCAGCCCCTTGCTCGCATCCAGCGCCCGGCCTGAGCGCTCGATGGCGCAGCCCGACTGATTGAGCAGCCGGATGCGGTCGCCGGGAGCCGGGTTGAATACGATCCGCTCCGTCTCCTTCAGCTCCGGTGCAAGCTGCACCATCTGATGCAGTGTCATCTTGCCCTTGTAGGCAGATAACCGCCGATATTGCGGCGTCGTGCGATCGCCTGTGTTCTCATCGCGAATCTCGATGACCAGTTGGCCGACGAAGCCGCGGCGCGACTGCTTCATATAGCGCCAGATGAACCAGGCGGCAGCCAGCAGCACGGCGAGCGCGACTGCTCCCAGCAGTACGTTGACAAGCGGGAACGACGCATCGGCTGCTCCGCCCGCGCCTGGCTTGGCGCTGACACGCACTGGAGCCGTCTCACGGTAGAAGCTCGACTCCTCGGCCCTGACGACCAGCTCATAGTCATGCTCCTCAGGAAGCTTATAGCTCCCTTCGAACTGCTCTCCTGTATTGTCCAGCTCGATCTGCTCTGTATTCCCTGTATCCATATCTTTGACGAGCAGCATGGCCTTCATGTTGCGATATTGCTCCGCATCCTTCAGACGACTGCCGCCGCTGACCAGATACGCCTCGATGCCAACGGAGCCGCCCTTGTTAAGCACTGCCGACTTGAGTGGCGCCATCTCCAGCTCCAGGTCATAGTTAAAGACGAAATTAATGTCGATTTTGTCTCTCGGAACCCCTTTGACCTGCAGCTTCCACTCCCCCACAGCCGGGGTCAGCAGCTTGATCAGCGAGTAGCTGGCCGACTTGGACAGCAGCGCATGATCAGACGGAATCGGCACCTCTGCCCCGGACGGATCGACCAGCCTCGCCTCGACAGGCTTCGACGACATAATCGAGATGTTTGCCTCCAGCACATTGGCGTTAGGCACCTTAACTGGAACCTCCTGATAGGAGCCATCTGCTGTAATCGAATCGACGGGGACAATATTCAGCTCCATATGGCTTGCGAAGATTTCGCTCAGGATTTGCGGGAGATCGTCTGCGGTATCCGTCGCGAAGCTCTTGGCCCCGGTTCTCTTCGCAATCGCCGCCAGCGCCTCCTTATTCAGCTTGCCGTCGGCATTCAGCCCGATCGTATAGACCGGAATCTGCTGCTGCTCGGCTACGGAGAGCGCCTGTTCCATATCCTGATCCGACTCGGCCTGGTTGCGCCCGGACTTGGGATTGAATTCATTGTTGCCGTCCGCGAGCAGGACGATCATCGGCTCATGGCCCGTATTCCCACTATCCTGCAGGATTTGAACCGCCTCCTTCACTCCGACTGCAATATCCGTGTAGGAGCCGCGATTCAATTGGTCGATGAAGCCCTTGAGATTGTCCTTGTCCTGAGCCGACCGAATCTCCAGCAGCGCCTTCTCGCGCTCGATCTGCTGCGAATAGGCAACGATGCCGACCCTGTCCCCTTGCGCAGACAGCATGTCGATGAACAGCTTCATCGCTTCATTGCCAATATTGTTCGGATCGCTGGTGCTCATCGAGTGGCTGACATCAAGCACCAGCACCGCATCAAGCTTCGAGGATGAGCTGGCGGCTATGGCCGTGTGGGGCCAGCACCCGACGATGAGCAGTACAGCGAGCAGCAGCAGTGTAGCTGATCGCAATCGCAGAAGCAGCGGGGCGACCCGCTCAGCGGCGGGGACATCTATTCGTTTGGGTGTTATTTTTGAAGTCATGGCACAGCTCCTTTTGTGAATAAAAAACGGTATAATGAGCGGCATGAGCCGCATGGGCAGCGCCATGCTGCATGCTGTCATCTGGGACAACAGGCCGTAGCGCAGCAGTCATCAAGCATAGTATAAAGGTGAAACCTTATAAAAATCTTAGTTTTTTATAAAAATCTGTCACAGTTCGGCACATCCCGGCAATTTTCTTAGAGCAGACTCTTCAAAAGTCAGTCAGGCTCCCCGTTCCATGCCTTGCTTGTTCACCACGCTTTTGATGATGTTATACTGTTAGTATAACGGATCATTTTTTATAAATCACTTTCTTGCAAGAGAGGAACTTCCTATGGTTACATACGTATGTCTGGTACTATTGTTTCTTTTTGTCGTATCCAAGGCGATCGCTTATACCTATAGCAGCCGCCGCGCCCCCTCGGAGGACGAGGTGGAGAAGACTGTACTGACGATACTGCGGAAGGGAGAGGGTGAGGGCGAGTGACTACGAAGATTCCCGTACAGATCAGACCATACGAACGAACGCGCTATGCGTATCAGAGGTTGAAAATATGCCGTCGCTGCGGAGAATTCACAGTGCTCGGCGATGAGGAATGCGCCGCGTGCGGCAAGCCTAGCCTGGTGCCGGTGGAGGAGCATGCCGAGGCACTGCGCCATCGCAAGGTGTGGAAGGAACGCATCCTCGCGCTCGTCCTGTGGGCGGCTGCGATCGCGCTGGGCAGCAGCGATCTCGAATGGGCAGCAGCCGGAGCCGGCGGACTGGTGCTATTCATCCTGCTGGTCGTCCTGCAGAACAAACAATCCGAGGCGCAATACAGAATACAACTGCATCAATTATTTGCCGGTCATGAGGAAGCGCTGATCGAAGGGTTGGCGATGGATCATGAAGCCGCTGTCGTCGTGTTCAAGGAAGGGGATAAGCCGCTCGCGTATGAGATGCTGCGGGAGGTTGGGCTGCTCGTCCACACCGAGCAACTGCGGATCGATCAGATCGTGCTGCTGCAATCCTTCATCCTGCGCAAGGATATGGATCTGATGCTTGAGCCGCTGCTGCTGCGCCGCTTCAGTCCTGATCTGGCCCATTATATCGGAGAGATTGCCAAAATCAAGCGGGAGCTGCTGAAGGAACGAACCTTCCGCTATGTCCTCGTCCATGAGCTGCAGATATTGCGCATGCCGCAAGGCGAGAAGATTATGGCGCTGGTCACAGGGGCCGCGGTGCGTATGAAACGGTACGTGACGATGTATCCCCATCTTGTCATTCGCTATGCCCGCCTGCTGCCTAAGGAGCGCTTCCTCCGGCTCTGTCTGATTGTGCACAGCGATCCGCATCGCAACTGGGGTGAGGTTGGGGCAGAGGTATACCGAATCTATCAGGAGCAGTATCGGCATGACCCTGACTTCGACCGGATGAGCAGCATGAGCCATCTTGCCGCCGCCAGCCGCTACTAGCCGCGCCCCCCTGCCACTGCCCGTGGCCAAGCCTGGGGCAGGCTGCTGCATCACGTTATTCACCTCAGCAAGGCTCAGCAACGCAATCCTGGGAGCAAGCGCAAACAGGAGCACGCTATCTTGCACCAAAGACCCCTCTTGATTGGTCTTGAGCTGCATTAGCGTGCTCCCACTTGCTCATGCTATTTATGCAATCTAGGATGCGTAGGCATCACAAGCCATGTCCTCGCGAAGCGATACCGATGCAGTACCGCTGCGGCATGCTCGGCGATGCTCCCGTCTCGCCGACTCGCCTGTCCTCTCCACGTGTCCACGTCTTCGATGTGACACCCAAGCCGTAGTCAGCGCTCCGACTCTTGCCCTATACTATCGCTGCACGTAACGTGAAATATCGAGCTGCAGTCGATCCGCCAGCCGCTGTCCCAGCTCGGCATCTGCACGATAGAAGTTGCAGATGGCAAGCAGCTTCGTCTGCTCTGCCACCGGCTCCAGATCGGCGGACAGATTATTCACGACCGCCTCCTGCTCCGCAGCCGTATAACGGCGCCATACCTGACCTGCCTGTCCAAAGTCATTGGTCTTGGCGAGCGTGCGCCGCTCCGCCTGCCCGTGCACCGGATAGCCTGTGTCCTCATAAGCAGCATCTTCCTTAGGCGTATGTGTGTAGCGGTTCGGCTCATAATTAATATGCTCGTTCTGCTGCCGTATCGGCATGGCGCCATCGCGCTGGTTGTTGCTGACCTGGGCGAACGGGCAATTAATCGGCAGTTGCAAGTAGTTCGGCCCGATCCGGTAGCGCTGCGTATCCGAGTAAGAGAACAGCCGTCCCTGCAGCAGCTTGTCCTCCGACGGCTCGATGCCAGGCACGACAACACCGGGATTAAAGCCTGACGACTCCGTCTCTGCGAAGACGTTATCCGGGTTGCGGTTCAAGGTCATCGTGCCAACGAGCTGGTAAGGAACATCCTCCTCGAACCAATCCTTGGTTGGATCGAGCGGATCAAAATCAAAGCTGTCCATATCCGCTGGGTCAAGCACCTGCACATACAGCTCCCACTGTGGATAATCCCCGCGCTCGATGGCCTCATACAGATCACGGCTGGCATGGTTGAAGTCCTGTCCCTGAATCTGTGCCGCCTCCGCAGCAGACAGATTGTTAACCCCCTGCTTCGGCACCCATCTAAGCTTCGTATACACCCTGTTCCCATAAGCATTGATCCACTTGAATGCATGAACGCTGGAGCCGCGCATCTGGCGATAGTTCGCCGGTATCCCCTCATCCGAGAACAGATGCAACAGCATATTTGTCGATTCGGGCGTCAGCGACATGAAGTCCCAGTAGCGGTCAGGATGTTGAATATTGGTGCGAGGATCGGGCTTGAGCGAATGCACCATATCCGGGAACTTCATCGCATCGCGTATGAAGAAGACCGGCAGGTTATTGCCTACAAAGTCGTAGTTGCCCTCCTCAGTATAGAACTTCACTGCGAAGCCGCGCGGGTCGCGCAGCGTCTCTGGCGAGTGCTGACCATGCACGACCGTCGAGAATCGGACAAATACCGGTGTTTCCTGACCCTCCTCCTGCAGGAAATGCGCCTTGGTATACCGCTTCATGCTGTGAGCGACTGTGAAGGTACCGTGGGCCCCAGCGCCACGTGCATGAACGACCCGTTCCGGGACACGCTCCCGGTCAAAATGAGCCAGCTTCTCCAGGAGTTGATAATCCTCCAGCAAGGTGGGCCCTCTCTGACCCGCTGTGCGAGAGCTCTGGTTGTTGCCGATCGGCATGCCTTGGTTAGTGGTCAAACGATTCATTCCCATCACTCCTTTGATTATTTATTAAATTATAATAATTCTAAATTAATAACTTATATTATATTATTTCAAATGTCGTTAAAAATCAATAGAAATATATAGAGACAATCACTTCCATTCTGTGATACAAATGTAATCGCAAACAATGTATTTCGGAGGTGAATCTACCATGCGACTCAGCAGACATCGCTTCAACACGCTGCGCAATCAGATGCTATTCGGCTTTCTGTTCGTGATGCTGATCATTTTATCTCTGGTCGGCATGATCACGTTCGATTCCGTATCCCGCCTGTTGCAGGACAATACAGAGAAGCATGTGCAGCAGACGGCGATTCAGGCCAGCGGCAGACTCGAAGCGGTGCTGACACAGATCGATTCGCTCACGACACAGGTCGCCACGAGCGCCTATGTTCAGCAGGTGCTGCTCAATGAGTATAACGGCAAGATGGCCACCTTCTCCGAGCGGCAGGCTCTTGTCTCCAGCGTCAAGCTGGTGCAGGCCTACGCGGAGGGCGTACAGTCGGTGGAGCTATACAATGACCAGGGCAAGCGCCTCTTTCCGCTGGACGGTGACGGGCTGCTCAGTCGCGTCAGCAGTCCCTGGGTCGATACGGCGCGCAACAGCCGCGGGCGCATCGTCTGGATCGGACTCGATCCGAGCGACCCGGAGTCTGTGCTGTCCATCCGCAGCATCAGCTTGATCGATCACTGGTTCGAGCCGGGCGGGTTCCTGCTGGTGCGAATGAAACGGGACATCTTCAATATCAGCCATGCGGCTGGCAGCGAGGGCAGCCCGGAGACGATGCTTCTTGCCGGGCGCAATAACAGCCTGATTGCCACCAGCGATCCCACCTTCACCAATGCCAAGCTAATTGAACTGATGAATGCCAAGGGACCAGTCGTAACGCTGGCTGGCAAACAGTATATGCAGGTTAGACAGCAATCTGAGGTCACTGGCTGGACGTTGCTGCTGCTGACGCCAATCCATGAGATTACGGGCGGCATCTCGGTGCTTCGCACAGCGATCCTAGTATCGGCTGGCATCGGAACGATACTGTTCGCCTTATTGTCTTTTGCGCTATCTACCCTGATTACACGCCCGATCTTCAAGCTTATCAAGACGATGCGCAGCGCACGCCTGGGCGGTCTCAAGCCTGTATCACACATCTCCTCCACGATCGAGATTAATGAGCTGCACTACTCCTACAACCAGATGGTCGAGCACATGAACAATCTGATCGAGCTGGTCTACGAGAAGGAGCTGCTGCAGACGCGGACGGAGTTTAAGGCGCTGCAAGCGCAGATTCACCCGCATTTTCTATTCAACACACTGGAGGCGCTCTATTGGTCGCTGCAGGAGAAGGGGGAGGAGAGCTTGGCGGAATACGTCGTCAAGATGGCGGATCTGTTCCGCTATACAATCTCCACTCCCGGCCAGGGAGAATGGGTGACGCTCAGCGAGGAGCTCCAGCATATCGAGCGCTACCTGGATATTATGAAGCTCCGGTTCGATGACCGGATCGCCTGGCGGCTGGATGTCCCTCCAGATTGCAGCAGCATCCACCTCCCCAAGCTGCTCGTTCAGCCTCTGGTGGAGAATGCTGTTCTCCACGGGCTGGAGCGCAAGCTCGGCGCCGGGTTCATCGCGGTTACCGCACGTCGGGATGATGACCTGCTCCATATCACCGTTGAGGATGACGGCGGTGGCATGACAGAGGAACGGCTGCGAAGCATCGTCTCGGCACTGCATAGCAGCTCAGCCCTCTCCCCCGCTTCCTCGGGGGCGGGCATGGGATTATTGAATATTCAGCAGCGGGTGCTGCTGCATTTCGGCCAGGGCAAGCCGGAAGCTGTGGCTGGCTTGCGACTCGCCGCACGAGCTGGCGGCGGCACGATCGCAACCCTTGCCATACCATTAACCAGTAAAGGAGTGAGGCAGCATGCATGCGACAAAGACGATCCTGATCGTTGATGATGAGCCGCGTACACGGCGCGGGCTAAAAAATATGCTGGAGGCCTGGAGCGGAGGGCGCTGCAACTTCCGCACCGCTGAGAACGGGCAGGAGGGGCTGGAGATTATGAAGCGCGAGTCGGTACACCTGCTCATCACCGATATTCGCATGCCGGAGATTAGCGGGCTGGCGCTGGCTCGCGCAGTTGCCGACCAGGCGTTGCCTGTTCAGCCCTCGGTCATCCTCATCTCCGGCTATGCAGAATTCGAATACGCCCAGCAAGCGATTGTGCTGCGTGTGGTGAACTATCTGCTCAAGCCTGTGAGCAAGGAGAAGCTGATCGCGGCAGTCGAGCAGGCGCTGCAGGCGACAGAGGAGCGCAATCGTACCGTCAGACTGCAGCATATCGCAGACCCGAAGCTGCTGCACCACAGCGAGACGTCCTCCCCCCTCAGTGAGCCGGTCAGAGAAGCGCTCGACTACATGGCACAGCATCTAAGCGAGCCGTTCGGGCTGCGCGAGGTCGCCGAGCATGTCCATCTCAACCCGAGCTACTTCAGCGTCTTGTTCAAGGAGCAACTGCAGATGACGTTCAGCGAGTATACGACTCGGATGAGGCTGCAGAAGGCCAAGGAGCTGCTGCTCCAGACGAATCTGCCGGTGACGGAGGTAGCCGAGCGGGTCGGATACCAGACCGCCAAATACTTCAGCAAGCTGTTCAAGGAGTATGAGGGGCACAGCCCCGGCCTGTACCGACACGAGGTCTGGAGTCAGAAGCCCGAGGTCTGATACGTCCCTGCAGAACGCTGCGAATGAGGTATTCAGCAGCATAGCCTGCCGTATACCCAAAAATAGTAGACAATGACCCAAACGCTGTACCCTTATCTGCCCTCAGCCATCAATGCTACACTACGTTGTAGACATGGAAAACGCATTCATTACCACTTCACACAGGCTGTGGGCAGTATCTTATGAAAAGGGGAGGAATACCTTCGATGACAAGAAGAACATGGGCAATATCCTTGATGATTGTAGCACTGACGGCCACAGCTCTAGGCTGTAGCGGCAACAGTGGCTCCAGCGGTCCAGGACCGGGCAAGCAAGATACCGCGGGCGTGACGAATAGCACGACACCGGCTGCTGAGGGGGGAACGAATAGCCCCAAGGAGGGCGAGAGCATCAAAATCAAGATGATGCATCTGTGGCCAGACGGCAGCAACTCGGCTCAGAACAAGCTGGCCAAACAGATTATCACAGATTATGAGAACGCCAACCCGAACGTCAAGATCGAGACCGAGGTGCTGGAGAACGAGCAATACAAAAACAAGCTCAAGGTGCTATCCGCCTCTAACAAGCTGCCGGATATCGGCTTTACCTGGGCAGCCGGCTTCCTGGAGCCATATGTGAAGGGCAATAAGTTCGCACCGCTCAATGATCTGCTGGAGAACGAGCTGAAGGATCAGTTCGTAGCCGGTACAACCGAGGCCTACGCGATGGACGGCAAAACCTATGCATTGCCTGTGGAGCTGAATATCGTCCCTGTCTATTACAACAAGGAGATTTTCGCCAAGCATAATCTGCAGCCGCCGCAAACCTATGATGAGCTGATGCAGGTCATCAGCACGCTGAATGCGAATAAGGTGACACCGATTGCGCTCGGCTCCAAGGATGCGTGGACAGGCTCCTTCTGGTACATGTATCTGGCCGATCGGATCGGCGGACCAGATGTGCAGGATCAAGCCGTCGCTGCGAGCAGCTTCAGTGATCCTAGCCTGCTGGCTGCCGCTCAGGCGGCTCAGGAGCTCGTGAAGAGCAATGCCTTCATCAAGGGCTATAACGGCCTGTCCAACGATGAAGCCAAGTCGGAGTTCATGAATGAAAAAGCGGCGATGTATGCTATGGGAACATGGGAAGTACCGAACTTTACAACCAACCCGGATATTCCGCAGGAATTCAAGGATAAGGTGGGCTTCTTCAAATTCCCGACCTATGAGGGCGGCAAGGGCAATGTGAACGATTGGGTAGGCGGCCCTGGCGTCGGATTATTCGTCTCCGAGGATTCCAAGGTGAAGGAAGAAGCTAAGAAGTTCGTCAGCTACTTTGTGAAGCAATGGGGCGAGCTGTCCGTCACTGAAGCTGGCATCATCCCGGCCACCAAGGTGGACACCTCGTCCATCAATCTGCCGCCGATGTTCATCGATCTGCTGAACGAACTGAACAGTGCGAATAAGGTCATCCTCTATCTGGATGTACAGATGAAGCCTGTCGCTTCGGAGGAGCATCATAACCTGGTGCAGGCGCTGCTAGGAAACGCCATCACACCGGAGGAGTTCATTCGCAAGCAAGAGGAAGTGCTGAAGGCCGGCAAATAGAGCGCTGCGCTAGATCACGCCGGAAGGAGATCCACCATGAACAAAGTCATGTCGAACCGATTCATTATCGCACTCTATACTCTGCCGGCCTTGCTGCTCATTGTGGCGCTGATCTATTTTCCGATTGTGCTAACCGGCTATTATGGCCTGATGGACTGGGACGCCGTCAGCAGCATGGTCTTCATCGGGCTCGATAACTATGTTGCCTTGCTCTCGGACAGCGCCTTCGGCAGCAGTGTATTCCATTCCTTCCTGTTCGCCTTGCTGTCCACCCTATGTCTGGCGCTCTACATGCTCGTTGCGCTGGTGCTGGCAGGGAAGGTGAAGGGAGCTAACCTGTTTCGCAAAATTTATCTGATTCCCATGCTGCTGTCCTCGGTCGCCATCGCCCAGCTCTGGCTGAAGATCTACCATCCGACCAACGGCATGCTGAACAATTTCCTGATCTCGATCGGCTTTGAGGACCCGCCGGCATGGCTGTCTGAGCCCAAGCTTGTGCTATGGGCGCTGTTCATCCCCATACTGTGGCAATATGCCGGGTTCTACATTCTGATCTACTACGCAGCACTCAAAAATATCCCCGAGTCGCTGATTGAGGCGGCGCGGATCGACGGCGCCGGTGCATGGCAGATCGCGCTGCGCATCAAGCTGCCGCTTATCACCGAGGTCATCAAGGTGACGATCGTGCTGGCTGTTGTCGGATCGCTCAAATATTTTGACCTGATCTATGTCATGACAGACGGCGGCCCGAACGGAGCCAGTGAGGTGATGGCATCCTATATGTATCATAAGGCATTCCGTGGCTTCGACTTCGGGTATGCAAGTGCCATCGGCTTCTTCCTGCTTATTATCTGCATGGTGGCCACCTGGGCGATTCGCAAGGCGACCGCCTCCAAAGAGACCATCCAATATTCCTGATACGTACAAGGAGGTGCCTTCGTGAAGCAATCCGGTTCTGCGGCAGCCCTGCCCGCCAGACAGACGAGTGTCCGCACGAATACGGGGCGGCTGGGGCGCAGCGTGCTGTACGTCGTGCTTACTGTGGGAGCAGCACTCCAATTAATCCCGCTCGTCTGGCTGCTCTTCTTCTCACTGAAGAACAATCAGGAGGTATTCAACATGCCTCCCCTCTCCCTGCCGACACAGCCGCGCTGGGAGAACTATGCCAATGTATGGTCGCAAGGCAATATTGATCGATATTTCATCAACAGCGTGCTGGTGACCGTCATAGCGGCGCTGCTGACGATCCTGCTGGCCAGCCTCGCAACATTTGCCATCACGCGGATGCGGTGGCGGCTGTCCAGCCTCGTGCTCGGGCTGTTCATGATCGGGCTGATGATTCCAGTACACTCGACACTAATTCCGCTGTTCAGCCTCTTCGAGAAGCTGAAGCTGGTGGACTCGCTGCTCAGCATCATGCTAACGTATACGGCCTTCAATCTGCCGATCACGATGATGATTCTGCTTGGCTTTTACTATGCATTGCCTGGCGAGGTGGAGGAGGCGGCGGTTATGGACGGCTGCTCGGTGCATCGCATGTTCCTGCAGATTGTGCTGCCGATGACCGTACCGGTGATTGTGACCGCCGGAATCATTAATATGATCTACAACTGGAATGAGTTCATCTTCGTTAACACCTTCATCAGCTCGGACAGCTTGAAGACGTTAACGGTCGGGGTGCAAAACTTCGTCGGCCAGTATACAACCGACTGGGGAGCGATCGGGGCTACACTCATGATCAGCATCCTGCCGATCCTGACGATCTTCCTGGTGCTTAGCAACAAGATTGTCGAGGGCATCGCAGCAGGATCAGTCAAGGGCTAGCGCCAGCATTTAAGCCGCACTTGCGAACAGCGCACGGAACGGGCATCATGCCATCCGTTGTTCGCAAGTGCGGCTTTTGTCATGCGGGTCATGCGAGTCATGCGCCCGCAGTTGCGAAGAGCAACCCGTTCGCCGCAGCGTTAGCTGTCCTTGCGAGAGCCGTGCAGCTCCTGCTCTGTCTGGTGCCATTCCCGCAGCATCATCCGGTAGAAGCTCCGTTCTTGACCGCTCAGTCCATGCTTGTTATGCTTCAAGATCATGGAGCCAATCCTGCGCTTCAATATCTCGTTCCGTCTTCCCAGCAGCTCGTTGTAGGTCAAGCTCATCACCCTCCACATATGTGTCTGTTCTATGGTTCAACTGTGCTACTCCAGTATACCGAATCCATGCGCTGCCTGAAAAATCTGCTGCCGCGCCTTCCTCCCCGCTGTGATCGCCTCTCCCTGCAGTTGTGCTCCGTGTGCCGTCCCGCTCTGACGGTTACGGCCGTTTTCTCCCATTTGCACCGCTATTGGCGGCCTCATCATCGTCGAATGATCGCCCCCAAGAAATGTAACCGCTTTAGAATTTCTGGTGTCATGTTGACAGTTGATCATTTGGAGCGACAGGACTATGATAGTATCACTGCACTGACTATACTTCATACAATTGGGTGAATGATATGGAAGCCAAATTTTGCATGCTCTGCGGAGCACCATTAGAAAACCGCTCCATCGGCGGAAGCCTGCGTGCAGCCTGCACATCCTGCAGCTATGTGCACTGGGGAAATTACAGCATTGGCGTCGGGGCGCTGGTCATGAGGGAGGGGAAGCTGCTGCTTGTACGCCGGGCGCAGGAGCCCGGCAAAGGGAAATGGACCAATCCCGGCGGCTATATCGAGCAGTTGGAGCCGATCGAGCAGACGATCGTCCGCGAGGTGCGGGAGGAGACACAGATTGAGACCCGTGTGCGCAGCGTCATCGCTGTGCGCGACCTGCCGCGCCCTATTCACAATATCTATCTGGCCTTTTCCATGGAATATTTGTCAGGCGAGCCTGTGCCGGATCAGACGGAGGTCGATGCTGCCGGCTTCTACAGCCTGGAGGAGATGGCGGAGATGGAGGTGGCCGACTTCACCCGATGGCTGGTAGAGGTCGCACTGAACCAGACGAAGGCCGGATTGCTCCAGGACGATGCGTCAGGACATCGCTTCTCGGGCTATGGTCTGTTCCGCGTGTAAGTGAGGCATAAGCATAGTGTGATGCATAAGCTTCCAGTCATACAGACGGCTGTCCGCCCATTCGAGCGTGACAGCCGTTATTCACAACGGTATGTCTTCAAACTCCGACGGGAGCAGATTTCGCCGAATTTTCGTTCCGGGCAAGGCACGTTCTCGCAGGCGTACCGGGGGGACGTCAAGAGAATGTAACGCAGCAAGGGGCGAAAAGGCGGTGAACGAATGCCCTTGAGCGGGTTTGACGACACGCCCTAGGAACGGGAGTCCCGCCAGGGCGAGTGTCTCGCCGTTACCGATTGCGCCATAGCCGCAATCCGAGCGCGATCAGCTCGGCCACCCCTCCGATAATCAAGCCAGCGGCAACCGCCTCGAAGAAGGCCAGCAGGCTGACCAGATCCTCCCAGCCGTTCATATCACGTACATAGAACACCATGAGCATCAGCCCTCCCAAGGTGCCCGCAACAGTAAAGCCCCATAGCCATCTGGCTCCTAGCCAGCCACATACCCCACTGATCAGCCCCAGAACGGCGCTTAACAGCAGAAAGCGCAATGCATGCGGCCAGGTCCATGCTTGCCCGTACAAGCCAAAACGAATGAGCCACAGCAGCCCTGTGACGGCCAATACCGTCACCACAGTCCACCAGAACCACTTGCCGCTTTTGGCTGCTGGAATCCAGTTCATGTCGTTCCCTCCCTGTCTTCGTATCTGTCTATCGTAATGTGCGTATCTTCGATTGTAAAATAATTTGGCTCTCGTTACAAACAGGTGCTGCATTATCTTCAATAATTCTCACCCCCGCAGCAGTAAGAGCCTTAGCGATAGAACGCTTTCAAGCACAACGTGCCGCAAACCACTGAAGGATGTTGTCATGCACGCGCTTTAATTGACAATGATTATTAATATTAATTATAATCGCGAATATAGAGTGTGTATGGGTACAGAGCAAGGGAGTGAGCCATCATAGGAAAAGAGAGTCACAGACCACATGATGCGATACACAGGCATCTTGCCGAGACCATCAATATATGGACACAATCATCAGTTGTGCTGTTGGATGTACGCTATCAAATCGTCAGCAGTAAGACCCCCATCTTCAATTACCGCATGCCAAGCAGCATGTTCTTATTCTCCTATAACGGTTCGGCGGAGGTTTGTCTGGATGACAATGTGTTCAGCGTAGAGCGGTTTGGGATATTCCATGGTGGGAAGGGGAGTTGTCTGTCCATTCGCCCTAACGAAGGAGAAGTGAATTTTTATACTATCTACTATAAGACGGAAGAACCTCCCTTCTATAAAGAGGAATTAATACAACTTCTTTCCGTCGTCAACCCGTTCCAGGAGCTGTATGGTTTTTCACCAAGAAATCCATTGTTGTTCTTAGAGCAACTCAAAAAACTTCATCATCGCTGGAATGGCGGCTCGCTATTGAACTCATTATATGGCAGGGCGGCTTTGTTGCAATGGGTATGCGCGATTTATGAAGAACTGACCCATAGCGGGACTCAGGAATTACAACCGGATACAGTATCTCTGGTCAAACTTTATCTCGACGAGCATTATCATGAGATGATTTCGCTTCAGGATCTCGCCGAAAGATTTCATATTAGTTCCGGTCATTTAACCCGTTTATTCAAAAAACAGTTGCAAGTTGGTCCCCAGGAATACGTAATTAGAAGACGAGTTGAGGCGGCGCGAAGGCAGTTGCTTGACACTGACGCCACGCTGAGAGAAATAGCCTGGAGCTGTGGATTCTCGGATGAATTCCACCTGATTAAAATGTTTAAAAGCTGCTATGGTGTGACCCCAGGCGATTTCAGGAAAATGAGTTCAATCCGTTTGTCCGATGCTGCCATGGGTAAAGTTGCCCACTTCCCTTATGCTAGTAGAGAGCTAGCTGGACTAGATTTAATAACAAAAGGGGAGTATACCGTGATTGGAGCCAATAAAGGAAACTTCATTCTTTCAGCCGCCTTATGTCTCATGCTATTGCTGTCGGCCTGCTCGGCACCGGCACCGTCGACAGGCGGAGCCAATGCGGCAAATTCTGTGCCGACGCAAGGGGCAGACTCGCAGCAAGCTATCGCTGCAACAAGAGAGTTTCAGCAGGATGGACAATCGACGGTTGTCCCGGCAGAGCCGCAACGCATCATTGCAGATTGGTTCTACGGAGAACTGCTCGCGCTTGGCATTCGACCCATTGGCTATCCCGACTATTTGCTCAAAGAATATCCTTTCGCTGATCCAGATGGAACCGTAGGACTAGGAGAGTCGATTGAGCAAATCATTGAGCTGAAGCCAGATCTCATTATTTCAACGTGGGCGGAGAGCTATGAACAATTCTCCAAAATTGCTCCATCCGTCTTGTTGGAATCAAAGGACGGGGTCATTAACAAAATGCAGGTACTAGGTGAACTTGTGAATAAACAGGAGGAAGCGGAAAACTGGATTCGCTCCTTCAAGCAAAAGCTTGAGACATCAAGACAGCGCCTTGCAAAGGATATCGCTCCCGGCACCACCGTTACCATTCTCGGCGTTTTTAAGAAGGACTTGAGGCTCTACGGATTCCATAATATGGGCGGAGAAGTGCTGTACAATCTGCTACAAATAGAGCCTCCTCAACGGGTGAAGGAAATGTTCGAGCAAAGTGATGCATGGAATCAATCCATTTCATTCGAAATGCTAGAGGAAATTGCCGGCACGCATATCATTCTGACCGTATATGATCCGGAAAACTCGGGACGTGAGACGATTGAGCAACTGGAGCAGAGTGAACTATGGAAAAATCTTGATGCTGTTAAAAACGGTCGTGTTCACAAGATAGACTACTATGATCTGTTTTTTGACGATCCCATCGCCATTGAGCACCAGATTGAAATGTTGACCAATCTGATTCTGCAATAGCTTGGGGGGGGAGTGAGCTCCTCTTCCCCTTCCTGCTGCTGGCAGCTCATTATACTCGCCGCTACACATTATTCTCCCAAGCTTGGGTTACTCTAAAGACAAGTTTGAAACAGGGGGAATAACTGCTGTGGAGATATGGAAGGATTTCGGAATTGTCGCCATCCGCTCAGTTACGTTGTTTCCATTGCTGCTGGCGACCACGTTGTTTATGGGGAGACGTTCCATTGGCGAGCTGCCCGTGTTTGATTTTCTCGTTATCTTGTCGCTCGGCTCGGTCGTAGGCGCAGATATTGCCGATCCGGACATCCGGCATCTGCCGACCGCATTTGCCATCGTCTTTATAGGACTACTGCAAAAAACGGTCGCCATCCTGGTTATTCGATACCGCAAGTTTGGACGACTGATTACGTTCGAGCCAGCCGTTATGATCTACAAGGGAAAATTGGTTGCCAAGCATCTGAGGAAATACAAATATTCCATCGATAACATCCTGCAAATGCTGCGCGAGCAGGAGATATTCGATGTCACCTCTGTCCATCTGGCCGTGCTGGAGGCCAATGGGAAGCTAAGCGTGCTGAAGACGGGAAGCACAATGCCGGTGACGGCGCCACAGCTTGGCCTTGCGCCGCAACAGCCCCAGGCCGCTTACCCGGTCATTATTGAAGGCAAGCTGAAATACGATACGCTGCAACAGCTTCATATCAGCGAGCAGCAGCTCTATGAACAGCTCAGACAGCGCGGCGTGCTGGCGCAGGACGTCTTCCTCGCCGTCTGTCAGGATATAAGCAGCCTGAACATCACACTCTACGAGGAATCACTCACGCTGCCGCCGGTGAAGCATTAGCGCAGTCGAGACACCCTGGAACAGGCGAGCCGAACTATTTTCGGTCGTAGTCCGCCTTGATCTCGCCCCATGCCTTCGTCTGCCATTTGAGTACCTTGTTGTCATAAGTATGGGTGCGCAGCCATTCCTCTGCCCTCTGAACCAACTCCCATACTTGACGGGTGGACTCGTCCTTCACCAGTGTCGTCGATACCTTCTTCTCCCGCACCCACTTGAGAGCGTTGAGCGAGTCGCTGTATACGGTCTTGCCGCTGCCCTGCTCCTTCAAGTAAGCAAGTGCATGCACAATCGCCAGAAATTCGCCGAGGTTATTCGTACCCTTGCCGATGCTCTCGTTGGAGAATAGCACCTTCCCGGTGCGGGTATCCACTCCGCGGTATTCGATCGGGCCGGGATTGCCATGCGTACCTACGTCAACCGAGATACTGTCATAGTCGATCTCTCCGATCGCTGCCACCGTGCCGCGGCTGCTCCGCCGAGTCATTCCCGTCCCTGACACTGGCTTCTTCCCTGCCGCCCCTGCTGTTCCGCTTGCCCCACCTGAGCCTTGCCCCCAATGCTTCTGCCAGCCATCACGGAAGGCCGCCTCGGCTGCCCCCTTGGATTCATATGACTTGAACTTGGCGCCCGCGACGCCAGAGGTATTCCGCTGGCATTCCGCCCATGTCGCGTATACGCCAGGTTTCTTGCCTGCCCAGACGACATAATATTTCGCCATATCTCATTACCAGCTTTCTATTGTTTTGTCGCCATTCTAGCATTAATCATCGGTTCGTTTCAATGCCCCCCTTCAGCACCTGCACCACCCATGACCGAGCTCGGATGGACAGTTCCAGTGTGAACTCTATATAATGCAACTAATGGATAGGAAGAACTGTCCTCCGCTGTTCGCAATGTTCGGCGGAACAGATCTACACAGCAAGGAGAGGAATAGGAAATATGTCTTTTTCCGTACAGAGCATCATTGAACGTTGGACACAGCAGGAAGGATCCGCCCCGAGCACGGTAGACGGCCTGATCGCCGGACACCCGGATATGAGCATTACCGGAGTAGCCGTCGCCTTCATGGCTACCCATCATGTGCTGGAGCAAGCCGTAGCTCAAGGGCTGAATATGATCATTACCCATGAAGGGCTGTATTACAGCCACCACCATCCCAATCCGTGGCTGGACGAGAACGACCCCATCGCTGTAGAGAAGCAGCGCTTCATCGAGCAGCATCAACTGTCTATATACCGCTACCATGACCATTGCCATCAGGTCGAGCCTGACTTGATCACAGAAGGACTGGTGCGCAGCCTTGGCTGGGAGCAGCAGGTGCAGCATATTTTCAAGGAGGCGACGACGGTGGAGCTGCCGGGCGACAGGAGTGTCGCAGACATCGCCACCCATATTAAGCAGCGGCTTGGTCTACCCTATGTGCGTGTGGCCGGAGACGCGAGGTTGAACTGCCGCCGAATCGGGCTGACGGTGGGCTATCGGGGCGGCGGTCTCAATGGTGTAACGCTGCTGCAGCAGCACGGGGTGGATCTGATCATTGCCGGCGAAGGGCCGGAATGGGAGACGCCCGAGTATGTGCGTGATGCCGTTAGCCAAGGCAGCCGCAAAGCGCTTATCATGATCGGGCACGCCCCGAGCGAGGAGCCGGGTATGCGACTGTTTGCCGAACGGCTGCAGCAACAGCTCCCTGAGCTTCCCGTGCGCTTCCTGGCTACAGAACCGCTGTATCATATCGTGTAACGTTCTTGAGCTGGCCGCATATATGTAGACCGCCCTCACTCCCGTCAGGCTGCACAGGGCTCAGGGGCGGCTGTGCGCTAGATCACAGCCAAAGTTGCAATAATGATGTATACTTGAAGCATTAAGGCACAGGATAACTGTCACAGGACAGTTCAGGCGCTCTGCCTCAGGCACCGCAGCAGCCCGGGCAAACCAATGAACATGCAAGGCAAGGAGGGATCACCCATGAGAAAAGAACATACCGTTTATTTCAAGGTTATGCGCAATGGCGAAACGAAACGGCTCAGAGGCTTGATCTATTTGGAGGAAGGAACGGAGCCGACTGCTCAGGACTTCGAGCAATGCCTGAAGGATTGCGGGCATGAGGTACAGTTGATTGATCCAGAGCATTTCATATATAGGGCTTACCAGGACGGCGAGGAATATCTGATCGATGTGCTGGAGGACTATAGACCGAACACTCGTGATCGCAATACCGAGAATCTTGCCAAAACCTTCATGAAGACAGACCCTATGCTGTAGGTGTCATTGCCGCAAGTTCCACATATAACATGAAAAGGCTCAAGCGGAGTGAGGGCTTGAGCTTCTTTTGCGTGAAATGAAAAACGGCATCTCTGCCACTTTTTCTGAAGCATACGCGCGTCCGCTTCCGATATTGTGCGCCATCGCCATGCAGGGTTCTTTGCTTTCTCCATCCTTGTTTTTGACTGCATCTTTATCGTAGCACTCCATAAACTGAAAAACCATCAACCAGAACACTGGCTGATGGTTTCTTGATTATTTTAGAGGAAAGGGGCGGTGGAGCAAATCCACAATTCGCCGAAGCGCGATGTTGAGGCTGTCTGGGCAGGTAGCTTAAGCTGGTCACCTTACTCCCATCACTGAGGATATTGCCGAATAAGCTTATTCTCCGTGACATGTGATTAAAACGTATGATTGCAGGCTTGTCCTAATCAGTGCCGGTTTCCTCAATCACCTGTTCCGCTTCTTCTGGTTCCATCAGGCCGAGATCCAAAATATAGTTCAGATGGCTACCAACTAACGCCAGGCGCTCTTCGTGAATCTCCTCGTGTACGTTTCGAAGCAGCGACCCTTTATGAATGCTGGTGATTTGCGCAAGAGAAATATAACGCTCGTAGCCGTCTTCACCCCGCGGAACGTAAATGTTTGTCGGATGATCGTCATGGATCATCTTGTTATACCATTTCTTCCCTAGATCCTTTTCGTGCACGCTCATGATTGGAGCGACATATATGTATTCGTAACTGTTGTCTTGACTGAATCTGTTATTAGACAGTACCACGACACGGCGTTGCTTCATCCCGACCACAACATTGTGCTCCTGGGATTTCAGGACGCCATCAATCTCAACTGATTCAAAATTACCTACGCTTTCCAAAAGCTTTCCAGTAATCGGTTGACCTTCACGCTGTGTTTCGTCCGGTATAAAAAAAGTAAGAGGCCGTCTTGTATCGGTGTTGTAATAAGATACAGCATCGAATACATGGCCTCGTTTAATTTCATTCCAGTTATCGCGATCGAGAAAACGAATCAACTCAGCCAACTTGCTTATTCCTCCTTGCGGTCATCTGTATAATCATATCCTCTTCCGCGAGTGTCGACCTCGTTGATTTCTTCCATATCGGTATCAGTAATCCAATCGAATCGTTTGGGAATCCATGTTTTGCTGGCTTTATCCGTTTTCTTCAAACGAACAAGTCGCTTGAAAGGCAAAACAGTTGCTTGCATTCTGGACACTCCCTTTCCGTACTTTTTCATAAATGCACCATTTACCTATTTTAGATAAAAGTATGTGCGTCCTCTTCCTATATTATACTACACCGTGTATGGAATACCACAATTTTTCTCGCACAAAGCGATTTTTCCGCTCGTCTTCATAGTGAACGCTGTCCCACACTGAAATTGTGTTTTTGTACAGACAAAGGTTTATTGTTGCGAGAGGATTTCAACCCCTGTCCAGAGACAACGGCACATGCGCTGCACCTGCGAAATGATGCAATAAACAAAATGATTGCCATTCCACCCAAAGGTTGCTCTGAAATATCCCTCCCATTGTCAAACGCTGTCTTCTTTAACACCTATAGCTACACGATCGGAGAGCGCTCATCGAAATAATCTGAAGGGCTGTGTCCGGTTAGCCGCTTGAAGATGCGGTAGAAATAGGAGACGTCGCTATAGCCGACATATTCGGAAATTTCGCTCACCGTCAACTGGGACTCCGTTAGCAAATATATAGCGGTCTTAATACGCTGGCTATGCGTGTAGGCGCTGATCGTCTGACCCGTTACCTCGCGGAATAAGGTCGCAGCGTAATTCGGCGTTCGCTGTATCGCGTCACCGAGCTGCTCCTTGCTTACCCTCTCCCGATAATGCTGCTGGATATAATGCTTCATCCGCTCCACGCACCGATGCTTGCTGCTGGTGATCGGGCCGCGATCCAACTCCTGGCTGACCATGACGAGCGCTTCCGCGAGCAGCGCCCCAGCCATGAGCTCATAGTACGAGGGCCTCTCCTGCCACTGTATCAGCAATTCCTTCAATCGCTCCAGCACCTTGTCATAGCAGCCCAGTCGCAGATGCAGCGGCGTTGAGCGCTGAAGCAATGAGAGCTCTCCCGAGGCCGTTCCCGGGACGAAGCGAATCGAGAGCTTCGTATGGAACACAGTCGGGATGCTCTTCCCGTAAAACACTTGTCCAGCAGGCAGCAGCAGCAGCTCGCCCTTCTCCATTATATACTTGGTGTTGTTCACCCAATATACACATCTGCCGTAGGTAAGCAGCACCAGCCGGCAGTCGGCGCCCAGACCCTCCCCCTTATCGCCTTCCTCGTACCATTCCACTCCATGATCCTCACGCGCCTCCGTAATAATCAGCATAGAAGAGCCTCCCGCTTGTCATTATCTCCGTACTATATTTCACTCAGTATACCATAGTTCATAGTTACAACTGCCAATACAAGCTACAATGAAGATAATATAGGAGGTGCTTCACATGCAAAAAACGAAAATTATCTGTACCATGGGACCTTCGTGTGATTCGGTAGAAACATTGAAAGAAATGATTCGCGCGGGCATGACTGTCGCCCGGCTGAATATGGCGCATGGCGAGCTGGAGGATCATATCTCGCGCATTGAGAAGGTAAGACAAGCTGCGCGCGAGCTTAATACGTTCGTGCCGATGATGATGGACATTAAGGGGCCTGAGGTGCGTATTGGCAAGCTCAAGGAAGCCGCTGTCGATCTGCAGGCAGGCAATGAGCTGATTCTGACCTCTGAGGAGGTGCTGGGGGACAGCACGCGCATCGGGGTGAACTATGCTGAGCTGCCGCAAGTGGTGAAGGCAGGCGACCGCATCCTGATCGATGACGGCTTGGTTGATCTGACTGTCCTGAAGAGCGAGGGCACAGAGATTACATGCCTGATCCAAAGCGGCGGCCTGCTGAAGCCGCGCAAGGGGGTCAATCTCCCAGGCATCAAGACGACACTGCCGGGGGTAACCGAGCGCGATGTGGCTCATATCCACTTTGGCATTCAGCACGACATCGAGATGATCGCTGCTTCCTTCGTCCGCAAGGGAGAGGACATTCTGGAGATTCGTCGTATCCTGACAGATAACGGCGCGCCGCATGTGCAGATCATATCCAAGATTGAGAACGAGGAAGGCATGGTCAATCTGGACGGTATTATCGATGCCTCCGACGGCATCATGGTAGCGCGCGGCGATCTGGGAGTTGAGGTTCCTGTTGAGGAAGTGCCGATGATGCAGCAGGAGATGATCACCAAATGTAATCTGGCTGGCAAGCCGGTCATCGTTGCCACTCACATGCTGGAATCGATGCAGCAAAATCCGCGCCCAACAAGGGCTGAGGTGAGCGATGTTGCGAATGCGGTACTGCAGGGCGCGGACGTCGTCATGCTGTCCGGGGAATCCGCAGCGGGCAAATACCCGATTCAATCGGTGAAGACGATGGCCTCGATCGCACGCAAAGCCGAGACGATGATCCAATACCACCAGCAGTTCACGAAGAAAAAAGCGCAGCACTCCACCAATATTACGGAAGTGATCAGCCAGGGTGTCGTCAGTGCATCGCTGGAGCTGGATGCCAAGGCGATCATTACTTCGACAGAGAGTGGATTCACAGCGCGCATGATCTCCAAATACCGCCCGCAAGCGCCGATTATTGCCATCACGCGCCATCCGCATGTACTGGCCAAAATCTGCCTGCTGTTCGGTGTCATCCCGATTCAAGGCGAGAGCTACTCCACGACAGATGAGATGTTTGACTCCTCCACGCGACTGGCTCGGGAGAACGGTCATGTCGAGGCAGGCGACATCGTCGTTCTGTCCGCGGGCGTGCCTCTGGGCGAATCCGGTCGCACGAATCTGCTGCAGATCCAGCAGGTTTAAGACAAGCCGGCAGTATACACAGCGGATGCACGCCCTAAGTTGAAGGGTAGTGTCCTGTGTGACGCTTACGCAAGACAGCTCATGACATATCATAAGGGGGCGTCCCATACGCCCCCAATATAGCTAGGCTGGGTGAGAAAACGTAACGTTTTCCGTCCAGCCTTTTTGTGTGCCTGCTGTTACGCCGCAACTTCTGCTTGACAGTTTTTTTCTGACTGGCGTATAATAAAAACAACAACATATGAACATGTATTCATATATTAAATTATAGAAAGCAGGTATCGCTATGGCAGAGCATTCTCATGGCCATGACCACGATCATGGACACAGCAGCAACAACAAACGGACTTTGCTGATTTCATTTGCGATCATCACGGCGTACATGGTGGTCGAAGTCATAGGTGGCTTCATGACGAACAGCCTGGCTCTGATCTCGGACGCGGGACATATGCTGTCCGACTCTCTGGCCTTGGCCATTGCCTTGCTCGCCTTCAGATTTGGGGAGAAGGCGGTCAGTACAGGAAAAACATACGGGTACAGGCGTTTTGAGATACTGGCTGCTACGCTCAATGGGCTAACCTTGATCGGCATTGCCATTTACATCTTCTATGAAGCGATCGAACGCTTCACTAACCCGCCGGAAGTCGCTACGGTCGGCATGCTCATCATCAGTACCATTGGACTGCTGGTTAACATCCTGGTGGCCTGGATTATGATGCGGGGCGGCGATACCGAGCATAATCTGAATATGCGCGGCGCCTTCTTGCACGTCATCAGCGATATGATGGGTTCTGTAGGCGCAATCGCCGCCGCTCTGCTCATGATGTTCTTTGGCTGGGGCTGGGCTGATCCACTGGCCAGCGTCATCGTCGCTGTACTCGTACTTCGCAGTGGCTATATGGTGAGCAAGTCTTCCCTGCATGTATTAATGGAAGGAACCCCGCGCAATATTAAGGTGGAAGATGTCGCGCAGGCCATATTGAAGGTCGATGGCGTCCATGGGGTGCATGATCTGCATATCTGGTCGATTACAAGCAACATGCATGCCCTGACTGCCCATATCGTCGTAGATGGGAACAAAACCGTATATGAAACGGAAGCTATAGTGCACAAGGTCGAGCATATGCTGGAGCATAAAGACATTTCCCATGTAACCTTGCAAGTCGAATCGGAGAAACACGCGCATGAGGACAGCCTCTTATGCAACATTAAAGCAAGCGCGCCCGATGCTCACGCCCATCATCATCATTAGCGTCAGCGGTTTTCAAGGGGGCTGTCACATTCAAAAGGCTGGGCGAGAAAACGTCACGTTTTCCGTCCAGCCTCTTTGCGGGCCTTGCTATTGCATACACCCCGGCAGATATGAAATTGGCGGCGCAAACTTTCGTTCACACCGCCTCCTTATTATTCTACGCCATCCTTGAAATGCTTGTCGTAGTGCTTATCGCCTTTATGCTCCAGATCGCTTAGTGTCTTCTCCAGCGTCTGCACGATCTGCTCCTTCGCCTGGGAGATCGTATCGTAGAACAACGCTTCCTCTGCGCCAACAATCCTCACTCCGCTGATCGCTTGCATAGAGGTGAAGAGTCGATGCTGCTCAGCCAGATCATCCAGTGCCTTAAGCGTATGCTTCGTCTGCAAAAACAAATCCTTATGATGTTGCTCTGTCAGACGCTGCTCCAATTGCTCCAACCGTGCATTCATGTTATCATCGTCCCCTTCATTATGAATTCGCAAGCCTCCTGATCCGAAGCCGCGTTCTTGCTTCTATTGTATCCGCAGCCGAGCCCGATTAGCAAGGCACCCCTTATCGACGATGCGAGGTACGTTCTAGGATGGCCACGCGGCTAGGACGAAGCGGACGATGAATCCTGCTCTTAAGTTTAGTTAGGGAACAAAACCCAGCCGTCAACAGCAGGTTACTTGCCTTCCTCATCCTCGCGGTAGTCCTCAACAATGACTTCAAGCGCACCTGTCATGGGGTCCATGACAAAGCCATGCACAGGAACCGCCTTAGGGAACAGAGGATGCCTGCGCACCATCTTCACGCTATGCATGACACCTTCCTCTGCACTGGAGAAGCCACGTAGAAATTTCTCCATGCGAATGCCAGAATTCTCCAGCGTCTCGACCACGAGCGGATCAATCCCGTGTTCGGCAAACTTGCTGACCATGCCTTGGGCATCGAGATTAGTCATGCCACAGCCATGGTGTCCGATGACGAGCACCTCACGCGCGCCGAGCTCGTACACCGCCACAAGCACACTGCGCATGGCACTCCCGAACGGCTGGGTCAGGATCGCGCCCGCATTTTTAATAAACTTGGCATCCCCATTCTTGAGATTCAACGCCTTGGGAAGCAGCTCAACCAGTCTGCTATCCATACAGGTGATGACCGCAATCTTCTTCTCTGGAAATTTATCTGTGACATAGGTTTCGTACTGCTTGTCCTCGACAAACGCTTTGTTAAATTTTAATAGTTCAGGTACAATCGACATATTGTCGCCTCCTAACACTGGCAAAATGGCCTGTAACCATTATTCATAGATTTTCGCTAACAGTCAACGGTTTTGATTGGAAAAAATGGGTTTACAAGCACATATTCTTCAAGTGTGCGAGACTGACGCCGTATCCAAAAAGAAGGCAGCGGATGTCCGCGCATATCGCGAGGTGTCCGCTGCCTTCCATTAATTCATCAGTTTTCCCTCCTTCCGGCTTCTAGTCCGGTATTCCGGGAACACCATGGCCGGGTCTAGCAAGCTGATGCGCTCCGCCCATTCGGGGAGCGTCACTTGAAACTCCGGGTCGTTACTGGAATAAGCTACCCGCAGCGTCTGTCCGATTCCAAGCAGCCTGATCAGCTCAATGTCCCGTGTAAAAAATGCCAGTCTACCCACCACATCCTCTCCCGAGCTGGTCCGAAAGCCGATCTGAAGCCTCATCCGGTATCTCCCGGAACGCTCACCGATCACCTTCTCCATCTCCGCCCCAATGACGGTCCCGACGGTCTCCAGCCGTTCCGCCTGAATCTTGCCTGCCGTAAACCTGTTGGCCCTGTCATGCAGCATGGCTCCTGCAATAAAACAGCCAAATGACAACACGATCATGACCACCCCCAGAAGCATGCCATAGCTGGTTGCCGCCACTGCACCAATCGTAAGCAGCAGGGCTATCATATGGACAACATACCCCATTCTTCTGTAGTCCATCGCCACCCCCGCCTTCCTATGGGTTTGCGGCGTTCTGCCGCACATGTGCCTGCACTCTTGGCTGTTCTGCATCATGCTGCGGCATCGGCAGATGTCCGACAGAACGCATACTTTTATTATAGTGGATGATCATGTTCAGCGTTTGAAAATGAATATTTACTAATGATTATATCCATGCGAGCTTCGCCGTATGCTCTCAAGCAGCGCCCTTCAACCAGCACACTGATAACGGATCGGCGGCAGCCCGGACCACTACTGCTTACTGCTTACTGCTTGCTGCTTGCAGTTCACCCAACAGTTCTCTAGCCGTCTCCTCCAACACCGCCTCATCCTCCGCTTGCATGTAGATCGCCTCTATTTGATTGCGGAGTGCCTTGGCTTGTGCGAGCAAGCTGATCGCTTCCTTCATGGAAGCCTTGTAGCGGGAACTCACGTCTGCGATGGCCTCGCTGTGCCGCTCATCAGTCCCAGGGGCAATGGCCAGCTCATAGACATCCAGGATGCGATCTCCCTCTCGTACAGGGAAATGTTCATGTGGCGCCGTGCTGTCGAAGATGGCCAGGCTTCGTTCGGGGAAGATCAGCATATCAAGACTGCCGGGATCAAAGCCGCAGTGGTATACCTCCACATCCAGTCCCCGCTCTGTCGCGGCGGCAGCCAGTTTCTTGAACAGCGTGGACTTGCCTGACCCAGGCCGCCCCTTGACGAAGACTCGAGTCTGCACCGTCTCGGTCAGATTCGGCACGAAATCCACCGCACCGCTGCAGGTAGCTGCACCGAGAAAGCGGTGCCCCGCGCGCGGCTCCTTCGTAGCTGCCTCTGAGCGATTGCCCAGGTGCGTATCCGCCCATTGCACGGCAAGTTCGTCCATGACCCCGCGGTCAAGCGCCTCAATATAGTATGCTTCCCATTCGTCATGAATACGCAGTGTCCGCTGAAAGCATACATAGGCTTGTTCATAAGTATGGCTCAGCTCCTGCTCCAAGTGCGCTAGCGCTGCCTCTTCCCGTGTCAGTGCTTCCTCCCGCAATGCGTGCGCTACGGAAATCCGTATCACCTGTGCCGTCGCTACAGTCTCTTCTGTCTCTTCTGTCTCTTTTATCTCTCCCGTCGCTTCCGCCGTAGCGGCTTCATCCCAAGCTTCCGCGTCTATGATCCCGATGCCACGCTCATGGATGATGATTCCCTCCAGTTGCGTACTATCAAGTGGCTGATGTATCCAGTCGATCGAGAGTGGCTGGCTACGCAATTGTCGTTCCAATGCTGCCAGCACCCTGCTTGTTCCTCCAGGATAGCCATCCAGGATGTAGATCGTGTTCAAGCCTTCATATACGGAAGCTGTTAGGTTGTACAGTCCTTCCGCCGTATTGCCGCGTGCGAAATAATGACGCTGTGTCATAAGCTCATCCGCTCCCTTCCTGCTGCTGCAGGCCATTTGCATTCCTTACACGGTATGCGATGCAGGTGGGCGGGGTGTCTGGCCTTCTGGGCGAAATTAGCGAGCTCTTATTGCGGCGGCGGCAACAGCAGCGCGGACAGTTCCTCATGGCTGCACACAATATGATGCGGTTGATGATCCGACTCCGGTGTGACGCCGCGATGGTTGAACCATATGGCCTGCCAGCCTGCACCAAGCGCACCAACGACATCATTGCGCCACGAGTCGCCGATATATACGCAATCCTCCGGGCGCGTGCCTGTCGCTTGATTGACATGCTGAAATAATCGAATATCCGGCTTATCCCAGCCCGCTGCACCCGAGATGAAGCGATGACCCGCGGGAATCAGATCATCCAACTGCAGCGCCTCCAGCTTGTTGGTCTGATGCTCGGGAGCACCATTCGTAATCAAGCCGAGCAGTACGCCCCGATCCCGCAGTGCCGTCATAAGCTCACGAGCACCGGGAAACAGCGCAATCTTGTACTGGCAGCCCAGATACGCCGCCTGCATCCGGGCCGCCTCCTCGTCACTGAGCTTTATGCCATGCTCTGCCAGTGACAGCTTGAACCTCTCTCGCCTCATATGCTCGGTGGCGTTGCTTTGCTCCATGGCTTCGGCTCCGCCCAGCTCATGCGACAGCTTGTCGCTATAATAGCGCATACGGTGATAGGCCTCTTCATATGGAAAGTGGTCTGAGGTTCCGGCGACCTCCCGAACCGCAGTGTAAAATGGAGTCAGGTGGTCATACAGGGTGTCATCCACATCAAAAAATACCGCCGTTGTCTCCGGCGCCTGCTTGAGCTTGCTCATTACGTATCCCTCCTGTCTGCTAGGTTGCTGATGTCCATCTATCGTAGCATTGCCTGCTCCTCACGCCTAGCCATAGGGGGCAAAAGTTTGCCGGCTGCTCTGCGTAGCGAGACAATTTTTGATATACTGTTAAGGTGTAAAATGGACGGATACGCTTTCCCTTGACGTACCCCCGATACGCCAGCGAGCAAGCGCCTTGCCCGGAACGACATTCCGCAGCATCTGCTCCCGTCGGAGTTGAAGACACGTCCTAGCGCGAAACATAAGGAGAGAAATGAGTTATGCAGCAGCATCTATTGGCACAAGTGGAGACGGAGGACGGCATCATCACCGTATACGAGACGCAGGAGCTTTATGGCGAGAAGGGGCGGTTTCGGATACTGCAGTTCGCGGATGAAGCCATTCAGGGGGCACTCGACCTTGAGCAGCAAGGGCGGATGATCTTCGAATATCCCAGAGCACTCGTTCATCTCATGGCCTGCCATCGACCTCAATTTGAACGCGCGTTCATTATTGGCCTTGGCATTGGAACGATTGCCAGGCATTGGGCAGATCGGGAGATTCTATCCGCTGAGGCGAGCCGTGATGTTGCCGAGCTGAGCAGGCGTTATTTTGGCTGTGAGCAGCTACGGGTCGAGATCGGTGACGGGAGGCTGTTGCTTGCGGAGCAGCCGGATGGACGATTCGACTATATCGTCGTCGATGCCTTCACGAGCGAGGGAACGCCCAGCCATCTCACATCACCCTCCTTCTATGAGCTGGCTGCCAGCAAGCTGGAGGAGGGTGGGGCGCTGCTGTTCAACCTGATGGGCAGACGGCAGCAGGATCACAGCATTCAGATGATCTATGTTGACCTGCAAGAGCGCTTCGCTCATGTGCAAGCATTTATTTTACCTGCCGACAGAGGGCATGATCTGCATAATATCATCCTGGCTGCTGCAAAGACGCCGATCCGCTGCCAGGCGCGGCAGATGGCAGGCTTCATTCCTCATGACCTATAGACAGCCGAGAGGAGCTTTTCGTTGTGAACGTTCGCTTATACCCATTTTTGCTATTCTATGTCTTCATCTATGCGGGCAATGCGGTCTATGGCACCTTCCTGCCCGTTTATTTTCAGCATATCGGCTTTGATCCCATACGGATCGGCACCCTGCTCAGCCTGGGCCCGTTGATCGCTATCATGGCTCAGCCCGTGTGGGGCGCCCTCGGAGACCGGGCGCGCTCCAAAAATTCAATCCTGCTCCTACTGCTTGCAGGCAGCGGCATCGCAGCACTACTGTACCCGCTATCGACCATGTTTGTATATCTGCTGGTGATGATCTGTCTGTTCACCTTCTTCCAGACCTCCATCTTCGCCATGGGCGACACCATCACACTGGAGGTTCTGGATCGGCACAGGCTGGCCAGCTTCGGCCTGATCCGCATGGGCGGAACGTTCGGCTTCGCGGCGATGTCGCTCCTGTTCGGCGCAATCGCCCAACAGCATATCGGTTCCATGTTCTATGTCTATGCGTTGCTGATGGTATGCTGCGTGCTGGCTGTGCTGAGGTTTCCTACGATTGCAGGCCACCAGTCCGGTGGAAGCAAGATGTCGACACGGGTTCTGTTCCAGGATCGCCTGCTGATGCTGTACATGGGGTTCAGCTTTATTCTGCAAGTTACCTTAGGGTACTACTACGCCTTTTACCCGATGTACTTCTCAAGTCTGGGCGGTGACAGCCTGCTGCTCGGATGGTCAATGGTGATTTCCTCGCTAAGCGAGGTGCCGTTCCTGCTCTATGCCAACAAGATTTTTGCCCGCATTCGAGTATCGACGATTCTGTTGGTTGCTGCTGCGGCATCCGTTGTCCGCTGGGCACTGTTCGCGGTCATTGATTCCCCCTACTGGGTACTGCCTGTGCAGGCGCTGCATGGGCTGATCTTTATCGTCCTGACAGTAACGATGGCATATTACATTAATAAGCATGTGCCCAAGGAGCTGAAAGCGAGCGGTCAGACACTGCACGGCTTGCTGACGCTTGGAGCAGCGCGCATTATCGGCAGCTTCGCTGGCGGGATCGCCACCCAGCAGCTCGGAATACGCACCGTGTTTATGTACAATTCGGGGATTGCGCTCTGCAGCACCCTTGCCTTCATCCTGATCGTATGGCGGATGCGGAACAGGCAGACACAGACGGCGGATGAGCGGAGGGGCAGTTAACTCATAGGGCAAAAAGAGCACAAAGAGCTGTAGCGAATGCTACAGCCCCAGCTTCTGTCCCCGCTCCAGCCGTTTGATCTGCTGCTCCCCAGTGTCCGCCATCTCCCGGAATACATGGATCGTATCGCGCATCTTCGGCAGCGCCTCCTGCTTATAGGTGCTGATGGAATCAAGCGCAGACAGCACATCGGAGAACGCCTGCTTCAGCGTATCGACGGAGATGCTCGTCTCCAGCGATTGCTTGTGGATGGCGGCTCCCTGATTTTTCAACATACGGGAGGTAGCGCCGATTAATTCATTCGTCGTCTGATTTAACATCTCGATCTTCTGCAGCACGATCTTCTGATTATAGAGCGCGCTGGCAACGGTCACTGAGATTTTGAGCGCCGAGATAGTCACGTTGCGCGCACGGTCAACTCCGCGGATCAACTCCTTATTGTTGCGGATGACCACCTCGATCGCCATAATGCCCTGCTGGTTCACGACCTGCATCTGCTGCAGATCCATCACGCGCTGCCGCAGCGGGAACAGCACCTCCTCGGTAATGAACCGAATCTTGTCCTCCGACTCGCCGCGCAGCTTCGCCGCTTCAATCTGGCGCTCGATCTCCTCGTCCATCAGCATCCCAAGCTGAATCTCCTTCTGAAGCTTCTTGGTCAGCTCGCGCAGCGTATGCTGCTCCAGCTCGAGCGTCGTATTATCGTTCTTCAGCACCGTCTTGCCCTTATCGAGCGAGGTGATGATATCGGAGATGACGACGTCGGCCTTCTGGAACTTGGCGAAATAACGGCGCAACGGGTTGAATAGCTTGCTAAGCGGCCCTGTCTTCATGAAGTCGATTGCGCTCGGGTCAAGGTCCTTGAGCTGCAGTTGCAGCTCCGTCAGTCCCTGCGCCACCTGTCCGCCCTCATCCCCTGATCGGGACAGATTCTGAACCGATACCTGCAAGAGCGCATTTTTCTCTGAGGAGGTACGCATCGTTCCCATCCCGAAGCCATCAATAGACTGCAAAATCTGCCTGCGCTTATCGAGCGAATCCAGATCAAGCTCCAATATCGCTGTGACGTTGCTCTGCGCCAACTGCTGAAGCTGAGCCACCTCCTCCGGTACCGGCTTGACCTCCTCCTCGATTGCCGTTTTGATCTTCTCTGGGCTGATTACTTCCATTGAAAAAGACATTCCGACCCCTCCTATTCATCATGTTGATCTGCTGCGCCGTTGCTTTCAGCTACATCTGCACATTCAGCAGGTTGCCGATCTTGTAAACGACATCCTCCGTATCGGCATTGATGCTCGCTGCCTCGTTAATACTGGATATGTTCTCCAGCGCCTTGATGTCCGCGTTATAGCCGATTGTATAGATCGGAATCTTGAACGCCTCGATGATGCCTCTCACATCATGAAGCGAATGGCCGTCACGTGTCTCGCCGTCACTGAGAACGAAGATCAGCGGCTTCACATTCGGATTAGCGGCCATCTCCTCCTGGAGCATCTTCACCGCTACCGCGATAGCATCGAAGGTCGCGGTGCCGCCTGCTGCCTGCAGGCTGTTGACCGCACCGACGAACATCGATTGCTGATTCGTATCGTAGACACCGATTGGCACATGAATCGTTACATCCTGAGAGTAAGAGATGAAGCCGATGCTATTGCTCCGTCCCAGATATTTCTGCCCATTGAGCAGCGACTCCTTCAGTCGGCTCAGCGGCTCTCCCGCCATGCTGCCAGATACATCGGCCACGAACACTGCGGCAACCGGCTTACTGCCATCCTTCTTGTCCTTCCACAGCTTCTGCGCCGCCGCCAGCACATTCCCATTCACCTCAGGCAGCTCCGATACATAATTCTCCAGTCCGTTGAAGCCGTTATCGCTGGCGAGCTTCTGGTATTTCTCCTGGACGACGAATTCGGCGAACGCCTTCAGAATCTGGCGTTTCTCCTGCGTGAGCTCTCCGAGCGCATACAGCGGACTGTCATGGCGTGCTCCGAACGGGGTGAACACATACCCGCCTTGCAGATCGGCCGCATTGGCGAAGGTCTGATACTCCAGCACGAACGCATCGAGCATGCCTGTCTTGGCCGCATCCCGCATCTGCAATGTCGTCGAGGCGGTGAATGGCACGTTAGCCTGGAAGCGCTCGAACCCTTCCACCGCCTTGCCGCCGAGCAGGTCGTTGCTGTCGAAGGTGGAGAGCGCAGTGACCAGAAAGTTCAGTCCAGTGGAGCTGGCAAACGGATCGGTATAGCCCATCGTCAGCTCATTATCTGCGATCGCATCCGTGACCGTCTTGATGTTGACCGCGCCGTATTTCTCAATCATCGCTTCATGCTTCGCCTTGGAGATAACGATGCCGGGCACATTGCCGACCAGACGCTTGGCGACCTGCTCCGTCTTCACGCCCTCCGCCTTGACCATCTCGCCCCATAGCTCATTGGATGGCGTGAACGCATCCGGCACATATTTGCCGGAACGGATATAATCGGTGGCTGTCCCCGAGGCAATGTTGCGAATCCGCACGGACACCGGCTGCCCGTTCACCTGGATATTGGAGGTGTTGAAGGCCGTCGCTACCTCATTCAACCAACCATCCACTCCAGTGCCCGATTTCTCGGTGGACGAGAAAATCTCCACATAGCTGCCGGTCGTCTTCTCCACCGAGATCGCGTACTTGGATATATCCGGCAGGGCATCACCAATCGAGACGGGATCGAGGTCAATCTGACCCTTAATCGGCTCCGCTGCCGTTACGTTAATTTTCTTATAGATGCTGTCCAGCTTCTTAGCCGCGTCCTCAGTCGATACCTGTGCCGTATCCTTCCCCAGATCCGAGGTCAGGCCAATACCGAAATAGATGAGGGCGAACACTGCAGCGGCAATAACGGCCAGCACGGTGAGCGCTTTTCCTTTCCCCATGCTCATCTCCCTTTCAATGCTTATAATATTTGGTCTGCTGAATGAGTGCATCGATCTCTTTCATGCAAGGCATCTCATCGATCTCTCTGTAATCTGTGCTGCCTAGCAGCGAGATTTCCAGCAACAGCTTGTCGAGCTTCAACATAATCTCCTCGTTGCCAGCCAAGTAACCTTCAATATATGCCAGATATTTGTTGTACAGACTTTTTCGCTCCTGCACCAGCCGCTCCGAGAAGCGCGCTGCCCCCTGTTCACCGGCAAATTGCCCGAATTCAGAGGGGTCAAATACGCTCAGCTTGTTCAGAATTCCCTTGAGATTCAGATAGAATAGCCGTTCCACCTCCAAGATGACCGAGGTAAACTTCGTGTAGCTAAGCTCTGTCGGCTCGAACCGCTGACCAAGCACCTCCATCAGCGCTCGCTTCTTCTTCTGCATGCGATCGATCTGGTCTGTCGCCAGCGCCATATCCTTCTTGAGCACCTTGACGCTCTTGTACTGCCCAAGCGCTGCACTGTAATCCTCTGGATCAGCCTCATCGCCAACCGCCCTCCATTGAATGACTGGCGGCCTGAATAGCAACGTATAACTCTGATACAGCAGTACCAGCAGACTCACAATGATCAGTGTTGCCCCCACAGCCGTCTGCAGGCGGTCTCCGCCTCCAAGCTCTACCCCTAACAGACCCGGAGAAAACACGACGATGTTGACTACAATAATGATAGCAATCGTTCCCAGCAGCCTGAGCATCCTTGAGCCGTTCATCCTGCACACCTCCTGCGCCCTCATTCTCCGAACATTCTGTCATGATCTATCCTTTCATACGTAACATCCTGCCAATCGATGCATAAAAATACATCCTATCAAAACAGCTCCACTCTCTGCCGCATGGACTATTATACCATGTTGTTAACCCCTTAATTACATGAACAATAAATGCAGCGAACGAAAGGCCACACAGCCTATAGCTCGCTAGGGGCGTACTGCGGACGAGCTCACTTCTGACCACAACCCAAAGAACCCGCGCCTTGGAAGACCGGGTTCTTAACTATCTATATATTTAGTGCCATTAATTCAACCCTTCGTAGCTTGAAAATACCCAAATCTTACGGTTCTTCATTTGATTTTCCCTCTCAGTGTCGATGCATTCCGGTAATAAAGCGCTAATTCTACGATCATCGCACCCATACGTTCGTTTTCGGGCGCTAATACCCGTTTTATTCCTTCTTCTTTTAAAGCTTCTGTGGTAACCTGGCCAACCGCCACTGCAAGCACATCCTCAAGAAAACGATCCTTAATATCCAAATAGTTATGATTATTTCTAACGTATTCAAATAAGTACCGCACTTGCACAGCTGTTGTGAAACAAACTGCATCCACTTTTCTATTCAGTATCTCCTCACAAAGTAAGGCCGATATTCCCGAATCAGGAGGTACATGTCGATAAGGCAGAATAGATCGAACAACAGCGCCCTTTTTCCTGAAAAAGGAGACCAACTCAGGCATTGGCTCGCCATGCAGTTGAATTGTCACCGCTTGACCTGTAAAGTTATCATTTCTTAGCGCTTGAATCAATCCTTTTGTCGTACCATCTTCATCGACGACATCAGGCCGAATTCCAAGCTGTTTCAGTTGAGCAAAAGTTTTATAGCCCCTGGCACCAACCTTGGTACGTTGAAAGAGATCAAGCAACTGATCATGGATTCCTATTTGCTTCGCTTGTCCCAATAAGGCTTCAAGTCCGGTCCCTGTTGTGAAAATGACCCAGTCCGTTCCGCTTTCCAGCAATCGGAGAAGGTCGTTTTCTACCTCTCTCTCCTGCAACACAAGCAAACCCTGCTGGGGGCGCACAACCGCTTCTCCACCCTGTCGCCCAATAATTTCACTCAGTTCCTTGATTTTTCGAGAACCGGTGATGGCGATTCTCTTTCCTGCTAATCCGTTAGCCATGGTGTCCTCCCCCTCCTGAACGTCGCCAATAGGACCCGAAGATGACGACTTTTCTGCTTCATAATCTCGATTATAGATACATTATCATTATTAGTCGTTGTCATAAGCCGAACTCACTCCCCGATGAAATCCTACTTTACAACTATGATAAAAGAAAAGCAATCAAAAAAAACCATCCAATATCGAAACATTGAAGCCATCCACTGGTACAGGTCTAACCATCCATTTTTCTTAGAAGGCGAACCATCCATGTTCAACAAATCGATAAATATATGTCAAGGATGATCTGAAATTATCGCTATTTTTTTGAACATCAGTGGTATGATAAAAATCACAGCGTAGGATATTTCAGCGCCAATTTAGATACCGACCAATTTGTGCACATATATGAGTTGTTTCGCGAAGGAAAAGTGGAGGATGCCGGTGAACGATTTGATCGGCTTACGCCGCTCATTCAATTTTTGTTCTCGGAGCCAAACCCCGCCCCACTTAAATGGTTACTCGCCCAACGCAGACATATTCGCTCGGATCGGCTTCGGTTGCCGATGACTTCAATTAGCAGCGATTCTGCGATAAAGGGCAGTCAACTGCTATAAATATCCAAGGGGAATGTCCCGTGATATCTCAATAGTATAATTAATACACAAAAACCCGTAAGAGTTCACTTTTCCAAGTGCCCTTCTTACGGGTTACGTTTCAAACGAAGGTGTGTTTTTCTATCTCGTCAAGCTCATTGACCAATTGCCTTCAAGCCTATGCTGCATCCGTTACTTGCACCGCGCGCAGCTCCCGGCGCCCGGTTGTCAATTCTGGCTCTGCGAAGGTGGAGTCATGTCATTAGGCGAAGCCATAGACCCGCTACAGCACCCGCGGCGGCCCTAGCCTGTTCACGACCTGCTGCTAGCCAAGCTTGTGCCCGCAATTCGGGCAGAAGTTCGCACCCTCGTTCCTCGCCCCACAATTCGGGCAGAAGTTCGGCTTGGCGCCATCCCCGCCCCCGGCACCCGCTCCGCCGCCTGCCGCTCCGCCTGGCTGCGGTGCATTGCCAGACTGCCCGCCTTGACCGCCTTGACCACCCTGACCCTGGCCCTGGCCGCCTTGACCGGCTGCTCCACCTTGCTGCTGATTCCACTGATTCATATTCTTCATCATCTCGCCCGCCATGTTCATGCCCATCATCATGCCAGCCATATCCGCCGCGGCTCCGCCACCCTTCATCTTCCCGGAGGTCATGCCGTCGATCATCGACACCTGCTGGTATTTTTGCATATTGCCTATCATTTCATGGGAGGCGGTCTTGGTGATCATATCCTGAATTTCCTTCGGATAGTTAAAGCTCATGATGTGGAAGCCGGTAATCGTCAAGCCGCTGTCCAGCATCTGCATATCCAGATCCTCACGAATGCCCTGCGCAATATCAAATGAATTGGCCTGAAGGTTGAACATATCCTTGCCCTCGCGGCTAATCCACTTCATCAGCAGTTGATCCAGCACCGCTGTAATCCGCAGCTTCACATCCTCGACCAGATAGCTGTCCTTCACCCCGGCTACCCTGTCGATCAACGCCACGTAATCAGACACCTTGAAATTAAATGTCCCGTTCGCGCGGATCGGCATGCCGCCAGGTAGCTGCGGCGTTGGAATGAGCACCGGATTTTGCGTCCCCCATCTCACCATGAATTCCTTCGTATTAACGAACAGCACCTCGACCCGCATGCCGCTGTTGAAGCCGAACTTGAAGCCCTTGAGCGTCGACAGGAACGGAATAATCTGGCTCTCGATGTTATACTCGCCATCCTGCTCGAATACACCCTCGATCTTGCCGTTATTCAGGAACACCGCATCCTGACCGGGACGGATGATGAGCTTGCTCCCCTTCTTAATCTCATTATTGTTCCATTTCCAGAAAATCATATCGTCCCTGAACTCATCCCACTCGACTACATTTGCAAATTGATTGCGAAAAAATACCATCGTTTCTCTGCCACCCCTTCATCGTATCTAAAATGATCCTCTGCTGCCGCTATGTGAATGGCCTCCGCCGCTTACGCCTCCGCCGCCAGACCCGCCTCCGCTGCCCCCAGAGCCGCCGGAATTCGTGTTGGTGATGCGGGTTCTGGTCGTCGTTGTCCGCAAATAGTTGTCGTGATGCTCAATCAGCCCTCCCGAATCAAAGTCCTGATACGTATAGCGATTAACCTCAACTCTCCCCTCACGGTGGCGAACCATGAGGCCGACCACGATCACCCCGAAAATAACCGACACCCCGATCTGAAACCAGAGCTGAAAGAAAATACTGTCCGGGTTCACTCCCGGCGCGTAGTCCATATAACGGTATGCAGTACGGATGTACTGCTCGAACGCCTTGGCGTATTCGCCCTCTGCCAGCGCAGGCGTTATGCGATCGCGGATTTTGTCCAGGCGCTCATTATTCAGATAGGACTCCGCCTTGTAGAAGCCAGCCAGATAGATTTCTCTGTGCTTCATATCCATGGTCAGAATAACGGCGTTGCCATGCTTCTTGTCATACCCCGGCCCCCGCTGATCGTAGAAATCCTCTGTCATCTGCAGTACATCGGCACCCTTGTCATTATTGGAGGTATAGATAATAATATCGGTCTCCCGCTCAGGGCCATATTGGTTAGCCAATGCATTCAGCTCCGCCCGCTCGTCTGCCGTCAACAGCTTCGCCTCGTCATAGATGAGCTGCTTGTCGCCCCCTGCTGCATGGGCGGCTGGCAGGAGGATGAAGAGCGACAACCCCAGCCATAGCAGCAGCGCTGCATATCTTCTCACCACAGTCCGCCTCCCATCATCCATTGCAGGGCGCGCATCGCGATGAAGCCCCCTCCAACGAATAGAGCGCCATATCCTGCCACCTTCGCCTTGCTAATCGGCGGCTTGCCCACCACCTTGCCGGTCTGGCCATTCATGGCGAAGGTATGCTCCATCCGGTCAAAATCATAATTCACAATCCACACTGGCAACAGGACATAGTCCGCTCGCTGCACCTTCGTGTACACCTGCTTGCTTGGAAAGCTGATGCTGGAATAGCTGCCTACCGTACCGCTTAACGCTTGCTCAATATAAGGGGCGACCTTCACCCGAGCTCGGGAGACCATCTGCTGCTCATCAAAGCTGTACTTCTCCGCCACATAACCCGCCAGATAGGCGGTGTTGAAGCGCTTCAGCTCCTTGAACGTGAACGGCTCCAGCCGATCCATCAGCTCATCCTTCATCTTCTCCGCAGCGTCGACCGGCACATGGACATAGTGCAGACGAAGCTTGCGGTATACATCAAAATGCTGCGTTTCCGTAATCCGATATTCGCCCCGTCTATAGGATTTGACACGTGTGCCATTGCCCGATGCTTCCACATGAGTCTGCAGGTCATAGAGCCAGAAGGGAACATAGATACCGGTAATCGACTTGATCCGGTCTGCGGTCATGAAGCCGCGCGGGGTCATCAGACCGTTCTTGCACCATTTCTTGAAGGCCGCTATCGCTTCCTGCTTGCCGATCTTGAACGGGATGACCTTGACGGGCGCCAGCTCTCCGGTCAGACGATCGCCAAGCGCCACCGCCGAGCCGCAGAAGCTGCATACGGTTGCCGACGTCTCCGGCTCTGTCAGAATGACTGCGCCGCAGCTATTGCAGTGATACTGCCTTGCCTCATCCTCCTCGAAGGTGGCTCTAAGCAGCGGGTCCTCCACAAATTCTACATTGTCTTTCCTTCCGCAGCTTGCGCATGACAGCATGCCAGATGCGCTGTCGAATCGCATGTCGCTGCCGCAATTGGGGCATTTATACTGTATGACCGGCACTTTCATTCACCTCGATTATCTTGCTGTTAGGATCGTGCTAACTTGCTCCTTAGCGCAGCCAGCTCCTCCTGCGGGCTGGCCGCCTGCGCGGTATGGCAGTCCGGCTCATGGGCAGCGCCAGCGTCACCCGCGGCACTCGTGGCTCCTGCTGGGCCAGGCTCGCTCTTCGCTGCTGTAGAGCCGGGGTCATCCGCAGCCAAGCCTGGCCATGGAGCCCCGCTACCGGTTCCGTTGCCGCCAGCACTTCCAACGCTGCCGCCAGCTTGTTCCTGGCTCTCTACGAGTCGAGCGATCAGCTCATCCAGGTCATCCGGCTGCTGCCCGGCCCTCAGCTCCGCTAGCGCCATCGCTTCATCATAGGCCTTGTTCGCCCGCTCCTCCAGTTCCTGGAGCGCGCCTGTCCCACCTCCTGCGCCGAGCGCATTATCCTGTGCCCTTGCTGCCGCCAGCTTCTCCCTGAGCATTGCTCGCCGCGCCTCCAGACTTGCCAGATCACCTGCAAGCTTCTGCTCCATCCGCTTCATTCCCTCAGCCCCTGCCGCTGCTTGCTCGTAAGCCGCCAGCAGTCTCTGCTCCTGTGCGCTCTGCTGTGCCTTCCGCTCCAGAAACCGGAGCGCCTCCGCTTCATTGCCCGCCTGGACGGAACGCTCCGCATACCGCTGCAGCTTGGCGATCTCCGCCCGGCATTCCTCAAGCGCTCGCCTGGCTCGCCGCTCCTCCATCTGCACCGTGGCATTCTCCGCTCTCACCTGACCCAGATCACGGCTCAACGCACGCATATATTCGTCCACGGCCTTCTCCGGGTCCTCCGACTTGGCTTGCCATGCATTCACATTGCTCCGCATTATATCCCGGAACCTGGATAACATCCCCATCCCGCATCCCTCCTTAGGCGATTTGCTCTCTCCCTATAATACCGCAAAATGCGACAAAAGGATTCATTTCCTTCTCTCCCCCAACGGGTACAACAGACTGCTACACGTGATTAGCGCAATGCAAGGCAAATAGCGCAAGCCTCGAAGATGATCCAAGGCTTGCGCTATGTTAACGTATCTATTGTGCTCCGTACCTGTTAGCGGGCTGTCCAGCCACCGTCGGCCTTGATAACATCGCCGTTCACGAAGCTCGAATCATCGGAACCCAGGAACAGCGCCACACGGGCGATCTCAACCGGGTCCGCTATTTTGCCGCTTCCTACATCTGTTAGTGCAGCCATCCCCAGCGGATGAGGCTCCGTAATCGTCGTCTGGATATTGGTGTTGACCCCTCCAGGAGCAATCGCATTGCAACGGATGTTGCCGCCTTCTCTGCCATAGGTTGCGGCAATGTTCTTGGTCAGTCCGATCAGACCATGCTTCGAGGCCACATAAGCTGCGCCACCGCGAGTACCGAACAGTCCTCCTACCGAGGCGTTATTAATAATTACACCGCCAGAAGGTTGATCTTTCATAATATGAATGGCTGCACGGGAAGCCATCAGCGGCCCCGTCAGGTTAATGGAGAGGACTCGATCCCACAGCTCGTCCGTTACATCGCCTACTGGTGTGAAGTTGTCCATAATACCGGCATTATTCACCAGAATATCCAGCGAACCGAAGCTGGACACCGCAGTCTGTATCATCGCTTCAATATCTTCCTTCTTGGAGACATTGACCACTACGCCTGCTGCTGTTCCGCCGTTGTCCTTAATCTGCGCGACGACGCGGTCTACTGCTGAGGCATTGATGTCCGCGACGACCACCTTGGCTCCTTCTTGCGCATACAACAGAGCGATTGCCTCGCCCATGCCTGAACCCGCGCCAGTTACGATCGCTACTTTATTCTGCAGTTTCATGGATACACTCCCTCTATGTTGAAGTATGTTCGAACACCCCAATCATATACATTGTAAGCGCTATACTCAATTCACATTTCGTAATCATTTGTCTAAGTCTGTACAGATGTATATACTTTGTTCAAAAGGGCATAAAAATACTTCAAATTCCCGGGGGAATGTCCAATGTCATCGAAGCAAGGCAGCAACGCCGGAGTCATACGCACAAAAAAAGCGCTCAAGCATGCCTTCCTCTCGCTGCTTGCGGAGAAGGAGCTTAAAGCGATTACCATTACCGAGGTGGTTGCCCGAGCTGAATATACGCGGGGGACCTTTTATAACCACTATCATTACCTGGAGGACTTGCTGGAAGAAATTATAGAGGAGACGATTCAAGGGTTCATCCATGCCTTTCGGGAGCCTTATGAGGGGAAGAAGGAGCACTATAGCCTGCAGCAGCTATCTCATTCGACCGTACCTATCTTCCGCTATATCGGCGAGCATGCCGAGACGTTCGCCCTGCTGTTCCAGATGCCCGGATTTCAGTCCAGGCTTAGCGATGCCATCCGCACCATCTATGACCGGGATTACGAGCTGCTGTTCGCCAAGGTGCCTTCCCATATTAATCGTGAAATCTTTATGAATCAGAGCGTCTACATTATCATTGGCCTGATCTCCTACTGGATCCAGTCCCAATATAAGTATTCTGCCAAGTATATGACCGAGCAGATGCTGGAGATTGCCAAGCTATATATCACTTGACGCGCCTGACTCCAGCCCCAGGCTGTCCATTCGCAGGAGGCTGCGCGGTGCGATGCACCGCGCCCACTCCACCCCTAGCGGCTCTTAATTAGCAGTTCCACTGCCTGCTGTACCATCTTCCTCGTATCGCCGCCGCTGGCCTGCTCCTCTTGAATGCACTGCTCTAGATTGACAGCTACGATATAGGCAATCGCCTTATCCGTCGCGCTGCGTACTGCCGACAACTGGCTAACGACATCCTTGCAGGATTGCTCCTCCTCCATCATGCGCAGCACACCTCTAATCTGGCCTTCCACACGGCGCAGCCGTTTCTTCACATCCTCATCATAATGCATGGCCAATTCCTCCTCGCATACCTATATAGGTATATTATTGCTGAATCGGCATCGAAATACAACCTTCTCAAATAAACAGATTCACCTTGCCGTCTGCCGCTTCTCCAAGATACGCCGCCACGCCTCCGTATTCGATTCCGTCCAGCAGCTCTTCCTTCTGCAAGCCGAGCAGGTCCATCGTCATCGTACAGGCGACCAGACGCACACCCTGCTCGCGAGCTAGCTCGATTAACTGTGGCAACGTGAGTACATTGTGCTTTTTCATCACATGCTTGATCATTTGCGGGCCCATCCCCGCATAATTCATCCGGGACAACCCCAGCCGGCTCGCGCCGCGAGGCATCATCCAGCCAAACATCCGCTCAAGCACTCCCTTCTTAACCTGCACCGGCCCCTCCTTGCGCAGCGTGTTCAGCCCCCAGAACGTGAAGAAAATGGTGACCTCATGATCATAAGCAGCCGCCCCGTTGGCGATAATGAAGGCCGCAATCGCCTTGTCCAGCTCGCCGCTGAACAGGACGATGGTTGATTTCTCTTTGTTCCCTTCCATACGCTCACTCCTTTGCTCAGATGTATTGCCTAATCTGCACCTGGATGCGATTGAATTTTGCAAGCTCCAGCATCCAGCATTTATACCTGGTGGGGTATAAAAAATTGAAAAAAATATGGTGTTATTTCCTGTATAGCCTCAGAAGCCACACGCCTGTCTCTCCACAGCCTCTTACCTTGCATGAGAATAGGGGCATTGCCCACCCATTTATGCATATACCCGTATAGGTATAAAATCACTATAGTCGATTTGAGCTCGTTCGTCAATGGCCTTGTATGACCGCCCATATGCTTCCAGCCTCTGTCGGTTGACCTTGTAAAAGGCCTTACTCTACAATAAAGACATTCTAGATATAGAGAAGCTACAGGGAAGCAAAGGCGGGAAAACAGATGAAAAGAATACTGCTCATCGAAGACGAGCGGAGCATGGCCAGGTTCATCGAGCTGGAGCTGACGCACGAGTCGTTCTTCGTTCAGAGCGCGCCCGATGGGCATAGCGGGTTAGAGCATGCGCTCTATGAGGATTGGGATGTGATTCTGCTTGATCTGATGCTGCCTGGACTGGACGGACTGGAGGTATGCCGTCGAATTCGCGCAGTCAAGTCCACGCCCATCATTATGCTGACCGCCCGCGACAGCATCAACGACCGTGTATTCGGGCTGGACAGCGGGGCAGATGACTATATTCCTAAACCATTCGCGATCGAGGAGCTGCTGGCTCGCATGCGAGTTATCTTCCGCAGGCAGGAACAACGGGCTGACGGGCAGCGCTCCCTACTCGCCTTCCATGATCTGACCGTCGATCTCAACTCACGCGAGGTTCGCAAGGACGGGCGGCTGGTCGAGCTCACGAAGCGAGAATTCGGGCTGCTCGTCGCCTTCATGCAGCATCCGAACCGTGTGCTGGAGCGGGAGACGCTGCTGGATAAAGTATGGGGCTTCGAGGCCGTCGTCGATACGAATGTGGTCGACGTCTATGTGCGATACCTACGCAATAAGCTGGATGACCCTGGCGAGCCAAGCTACATCCAGACTCAACGCGGCATCGGCTATGTGATGCGGCGATGAGTGTGCTATATCGCTACCGCTGGAAGCTGCGTCTGCGCTGGAAGCTGACACTGGGCTCCGCGCTGCTGCTGTTCCTGCTGTTCTCCGCCTACAACCTCGTGCAATACGTTTTTGTGGAGAACTGGATGAAGCAGCAGGCGCAGCAAGCCGCTGAGCAGGATATGCGGGAGCTGCTCAATGATCTGCTGGAGAAGGAGCTCGCCTTCAACGAGCAAGAGCTGCCTGCTATCCGCGCAAGGCTGGAGAAGGTCAACGAACGTGGACAGCTTATCCGGGTTCTGGGGCCGTCCGGCCAGCCAATTATAGCTGTTGGAGAGGAATTGCCCAGAGCTTGGGAACACTATTACCCGGACGCCCCGCTGGCAGCCTCGGGCTCCTGGTTTCTGGATGGCCAGTTGCTGCTGTTGCGCAGTCCACTTACGATCTTCTCCTTCGAGGGCACGATAGAGATTATCAGAAGTGTCGAACAATTCAACGAGCTGAGCTCAGCCTTCTTCCAGATCATGCTGCTCTGCTGTCTCGGGGCAGTCATCATGAGCGGATTGGGAGGATGGCTGTTGTCAGGGCAGTTGCTGCGGCCGCTCAAGGCAATGAACGAGGCCATGCTTAAAGTGAAGGAGCGCGGCCTGCGTGAGCGGATGCCGTTGCATGGAGGCCGTGTGGATGAGATGGGCGCACTCATGCAGCGCTTCAATGAAATGATGGACCAACTGGAGCGCTCGTTCGCCCAGCAGCAGCATTTTGTAGAGGATGCGTCACATGAGCTGCGCACGCCGATCGCTATCATCACGGGGCAGCTCCGTATGCTGCAACGTTGGGGAAAGCATGAACCCGCCATCGTCGACGAAGCGTTGGAGGCGTCGATGCAGGAGCTGGCACGGCTTAAGGGGTTGGTTGAGGAGCTGCTTGCTCTCTCAAGAGCGGAGAACAGCTCGCAGACGCACACACAAGCACGCTGCTCTGATCCGAAGGCAGTCATAGAGCGGTCGGCAGCCAAGCTCGGCTCTCTCCATCCGCAGTTCCAACTGCGGGTTGAGGCGGCGGAGCTGAAGGGATCGACGCTGCATATTACCGAGCAGCATCTGGAGCAGCTTCTGCTCATTCTGCTCGATAATGCGGTCAAGTATTCCGGCAGCTCCCGCTGCATAGAGCTGAGCGCGACGTTAGCGGGAGAGCAGGCAGTACTGGCTGTAGTCGACTATGGCATCGGGATTGCCGAGGAGGAGCTGCCCCTCGTCATGAACCGCTTCTATCGTGCAGACAAAGCCCGCATTCGGGAAGGCGGCGGCTTCGGGCTAGGGCTGGCTATTGCCCGCAGACTGACGGAGAGCTACGGAGGAGAGCTGCGTATTCGGAGCAGCCTTGGCAAGGGCACCACCGCCGAGCTTGTATTAGAGGTCGCGCGATAGCCACGCCGCAGACTCCTGGTCTGGAGAAGCTGCCATCCTGGCGGCTAACAAGCGCGCACGAGACACGAGACGCCGACTGACCGAAGCATGAAGCCGTAGCTGCTCTCATAACCCCCCGGACGATGACGCCCTGATGGCTTTACGACATACAGAGATTCACTTCCCTTGAAGGCGAATCTCTGCTTTTTTTTATTTTCACAGCATTTTCTCATTTTCATCGGCTACAATAAAATCAATTGATCTGGTAATGATATTCATTATCATATAATATGAACAAAAAGGGGTTATTGTATCATGATGAAGAAGTATGCATCCTCACTGATCATCCTGACGATGATGATGGGGTTGATTCTGGCAGGCTGCGGAACGCAGACAAGCTCCAACACATCTGGAGCTGGCGCCAATACGGGCAAGGCACCTGCGGCCGAGTCGAACGCTGGTTCTACAGCAGAGACGTCCAGCAGCAATGGTGCCAGCGGGAGCCAGATGGTCAATGTATATACCGCTCGCCACTATGATGTAGACAGCCAGTTGTTTGATGCGTTCACGCAGGCGACCGGTATCAAGGTCAATGAGATCAAGGGTACTGCGGAGGAGCTGGTTGAGCGCCTGAAGCGTGAAGGCGAAAGCTCTGAGGCTGATCTGTTCGTCACCGTCGACGGCGGCGTGTTGAACTATGCGAAGCAGAATGATGTGCTCCAGCCGATCGTATCGGCGACCGTAGATACCAATGTCCCGGCACAGCTTCGCGATACCGAAGATTACTGGGTCGGCTTTGCCACACGCGCCCGTGTCATCGTCTACGCCAAAGATCGCGTGAAGCCAGAGCAACTGTCCACGTATGAGGATCTGGCCACTGACAAATGGAAGGGCAAGGTACTGGTGCGCTCCTCCTCCAGTCTGTATAATCAGTCCCTGCTCGCCTCCTTCATCGAGCTGAACGGTCAGCAGGCTGCCGAAGCCTGGGCCAAGGGCATGGTGGCGAACTTCGCCCGCGACCCGGAGGGCGGCGACCGCGATCAGGCGAAAGCGATCGCAGCAGGCATCGGCGATGTCGCGATTATGAACACTTACTATGTCGGACAGATGCTGCATTCCAAGGATGCGGAGGAAGTGAAGGTCGCAGAGCAGCTTGGCGTCTTCTTCCCGAATCAGGAGACGACCGGCGCTCACCTGAACATTAGCGGCATTGGTCTGACCAAGCACGCCAAGAACAAGGAGAACGCCATCAAGCTAATCGAGTTCCTGACGAGCGCAAAGACGCAGACGACGCTATCACAAGGAAGCTTCGAGTTCCCGGTGAATGCCGCGGCGGACAAGCCGGAGCTGCTGAAGACTTGGGGAGAATTCAAGACGCAGCAGCTTGATTTCGCCAAGCTCGGCGAGAACAACAAGCTGGCGGTCGAGCTGCTGAACAAGGCAGGCTGGAAATAATGAAGGCCGCTGCACAATTCGTCTGGAGAACGATGCAACGCCAGCTCAACGGCTGGACGATCGTTACGGTGGCGGGAGCTCTAGCAGCTCTCGCCCCTTCCGCTTATATCCTGCTCGGCCTGCTGGCAGAACCGACAGAGAATTGGCCTCATATTCGGGACTATGTGCTGCTGGATGCATCGCTGCAGTCGTTATGGATGGTGCTGGGAGCAGGAAGCTGCGCGGTTGCGCTCGGCGTTACGCTCGCCTGGCTTGTAGCAGTGTACGATTTCCCGTTGCGGCGTTTTTGCCATTTTGTATTCGTACTGCCACTAGCGCTGCCTCCCTACATCGCCGCATACACGTATGGCTCGATGCTCAGCTATACTGGCAGTGTGCAGGCTTTTTTGCGCAATCAGCTAGGACTAACGCCGAACCCGGCTTACTTTGACATCATGTCGCTGAAGGGCGCCATTTTTATTTTTACGATCTGCTTGTTCCCCTATGTCTATTTGCTCGTCAAAACGATGCTGGAGCGCCAAAGCGCCTCCTATATCGAGAATGCCCGTCTGCTCGGACAAGGGCCGCTGACCATCTTGGTTCGCATCGTGCTGCCCGTATCGCAAACCGCGATTGCGGGTGGGGCCAGCCTCGTCGCATTTGAGGTGCTCAATGACTACGGGGTGTCCAAGCACTTCGGCATTCCGTCGTTCACCACCGCCATCTTCAAAACATGGTTCGGCATGTATGATGTCGATTCAGCCATCCGGCTGTCCGCGCTGCTCATGAGCTTCGTCATCGCCATCTTCATACTGGAGCGGCTGGTGCGGCGACGCAAGATGTATCATGCCTCGACCAGCAGGCAGCGTCCGCTGTCCCGTCGCAGACTGCACGGACCTGCCGCATGGGCGGCAACCGGGCTCGGGCTGACTGTATTCGCGTTCTCCTTCGCGATTCCGGTGGTTCAACTGATCGTATGGGCGGCCTGGACATACAACGATGTCCTGAATGCCCGCTTCGTACTGTTGCTCGGCAACACCCTGCTCGTCTCTGCCATAGCCATCCTGCTGTTGATGACACTGGCTGTGATCATCGCCAACGTTGTGCGCTTTGCCAAGCGCTCACTGTGGGGCATCGCATTGTCCAGACTCGTTGCCATGGGCTACTCGATACCCGGCGCAGTACTGGCTATCGGGGTGCTGGCCGTATTCCTGTCACTGGATGGCCTGCTCGGCGCAAGCGGCCTGTACGAACGGCTCGGCTACAGCCCCAGCAAGCTGGTGCTGAGCATGTCGATCGCCATGCTGATATTTGCCTATATTATTCGCTTCCTGCCTGTCGGTTACAACGCTGTCGAGGCCGGCTTTGACAAGCTTGGGAACCGTTATACCGAGGCGTCGCGCATGCTCGGACAGAGCCTAACGGCCAGCTTCTTCAAGGTAGATCTGCCGATGATCCGCGGTGCTGTCCTTACCGGCTGCATCCTGTCATTTATGGAGATTGTCAAGGAGCTGCCGCTAACGCTGCTGCTGCGGCCGTTCAACTTCGAGACGCTCGCTACCAAGGCGTATCAGTATGCCAGCGACGAGCAGATTCATCAGGCCTCTGTCCCGTCATTATTCATCATTGCGGTCGGAGTAGTCTTCGTATGCTTTTATTATTGGCTAGGGGAGAGGAAACCTTCATGAGCTATTTTCAAGCCCGACAACTGACCTTCAGCTATGACAAAGGGCGTGGCACGGTGCTGGACGGCTTCTCGATGTCCGTCGAACAAGGCGAGGTTGTGGGCATCGTCGGCCCGAGTGGAGGCGGCAAAAGCACGCTGCTGCGCATCATCGCAGGACTGGAGATGCCCCGCGCAGGCTCTATCGTTATGGATGGGGAGACGCTGGTGGATGAACAGCGGTTCGTGCTGCCAGAGCGTCGCAGCATCGGCATGATCTTCCAGGATTATGCCCTGTTCCCCCATCTGACTGTCGCCCAGAATATACAATTCGGATTGCCGCGCACTGCTCGCAAGGAACGGAGAGCACGGCTGGACGAGATGCTGGAGCTGATCCAGATGGAGTCTTACACGCGTGCCTATCCGCATGAGCTGAGCGGTGGTCAGCAGCAGCGTGTTGCTTTTGCCCGTGCGCTGGCGCCGCGTCCGCGCCTGCTGCTGATGGATGAGCCGTTCAGCAGCCTCGACGCCGAGCTAAAGAGCGGCATCCGCTCGGAGCTGAAGCGAATGCTGCACGCCTCTGGTATGACCTGCATGCTCGTCAGTCATGATCGTGAGGACACGGACGCCATCTGTGATCGGGTCGTATCGATCCGCTAGCTCTCACGATGCACCATGTAATGAAGCGCTTGTGTCAAGAATCCGCTGCGCTGCGGGAAACGTCGCAGCGCCTCCATCGCCAAGCAGTAGTGCTCCCACATCTGCCTGCGCGCCCCATCCAGTCCAAGCACCGTCACGAAGGTGGAGCGGTCGTTCGAGGCATCCTGTCCGACAGGCTTGCCCAGCATCGCTCCGTCTCCCTCCGTATCGAGCAGGTCATCCCTGATTTGAAACGCGATCCCCGCATGATAAGCATAGGACTTCAATGCATCTAGCTGCTGACTGCTTGCCTTGGCAAGCAGCGCCGGCATAATCAGCGCCGCCTCGAAGGCGATACCCGTCTTGTAATAACAGAGCGTGTTCAGTTGCTCCAGTGTGAGCCGCTTGCCCTTGGAGCCCAGATCCATTGCCTGGCCGCGGCACAGATCCTCGGCGCGCTGTGCCGAATACTTCATCAGAGCCAGCACTGCCCCCGGATCGAAGGACTTCAACGAGGCCTGCTCCTGCACCGCCCGCTGCATAAGCAGCAAGCCGGTCAGCTCGGCTGTCGCGCTATCATGCACCAAGTGGAGCGTTGCCTGCCCTCTGCGGATCGAGGCGTTATCTTGTGTGGGCAGATCGTCAAAAATCAGAGAAGCGGTATGCATATATTCCAGCGAACGGAGCAGCGGCGTGAGCTGCTCCGCCGCGAGCCCATACTCCTGCACACCAACTACCCATGTCAGCACTGGTCGCAGACGTTTGCCTCCGCTCGCCAAGCTGTAATTGGCGGCCATCGTCAGCGGCTCCTCCAGATGCGGCAGATCGGCAGGGGGGTCTAGCGGCAAAATACGGTTAATCTGATCACGCGCCTTGCGAACCGTCTCATGAAAGAGCTGCTGATGCTGGCGATCCTGCTTCAATTGCCCCGCAAGCTGATCGCGCAGCAGCTTGTCCAGAAACTCAACATCATCGGCCCTCCGCACCATTCGCTGTACGAGCCGATTGAAGGCGGGAGCATCTGGTGCAAGCAGCCTCATCCGGCGCGCATACGCTGTGTCCCCGAGCCGCGCCTTGAACCGCTTCAGTCCATTGATGGCGCGATCCAGTATCACCTCCCGCGCGCCAGCATCACCCTTGTAGACATGTTGAATCAGATGACAGACGACCGTCCAATATAGCTCGAACGGGTTAAGCAGATCGGGGCGACGGTCATGATGAGTGAGATAGTACGTATACGGCGTCACAGCGCCATCCTCCAGGTCGGCATCCAGATCAGCGAAGTCATCAGCCAACTGGTTATAGATTCCGTAATAGAACGTCCGGCTCTCGAAGCCTTCCTCCTCCGCCGTCCCCAACACGGAGCGAGCCACCAGGCGAGAGGAGGAAGATTTCAGAATGACAGGAATGAACAGCTCCTCATTTGTATAGCTGGGGTTGGACAGCGACTTGACCCGATCCAGTTCCTGAGAGTGAAAGAATACATAGGATTGCTCGAAAAAGACTGTCTGTTTCCCTGCCGGTTGCTGCTCTTTAATATATTCGAAGGCTTCCCGCAGCTCGCCATGGACATAGTGAATCAGTTGCCGATTCGACTCGCTCCAGCTCTCCAGTTCCAGCTCCGGTACTGTGCCGCGAAGGAGCGCGGCACGGATCAGGCGGCTATAGCGCGCCTTCTCCTCTATATTCAGCACCTTGGCATCCAGCAGATCGTCAATAAACGGATACGTCAGGCCATAGGAATAGCCGAGCCGAATCGCCTGGTTGATCCGTTCTGCCCGTTCCCGTGGCTCCAGCCCCTCCTCCATCTCCTCCATCGCGTGCAGCACGACGCCAAAAACAATCTTGATCAGCTTACGCTGGGCATGCTCGGCATTCATCTGTTCCGGGATATGGGTCGCGACGGTATGGAGCTTGCCGATCAGCCACATCGCCGCCGATTCAACACCCTCGGACTGTGCCCATCTGTATACACCCGTCATGTTGATCATATCCAGGCCCCCACCACTCTGCGACGACAGGAGCCGCTGCTTGACACGCGCGGTCATCCGCCGAATGCGCATCTGCGTCTTCGGATCATCCACGGCTTGGCCAAGATCGCGCATATACATATACGATACGCTGCGCTCCAGATAGCCATCCAGTCGGCCTGTACGCTCCAGCCAATTGAGGTAGTGCCCAGCATTGCCCCCCTGCTCCTGCGGAGGGCGAGAGAATAGCGATAGCCAAGGAAAGCGGCGGATATGCTTATGCTGCCATTGTCTCAGGTGTTCGGTCAATACAGGTGCATAGCCTCCAGACTCGGCTAGCTTCAATAGGATGGCAAAGTATTGCCCCGCCTTGTGTTCTGCCTGTTCATAGCATGGATCGGGATCAATATGATAGTCCTCATTCATAGGTGTCACTACCTCAGCTTCTATATAGGTTTCTTCGTAGGTTTCTTCTCATGTATTCCGAATGAGGTTTCCGGGATAACGACACACAATCGGGCGGCCAAAGACATGGTCAACGTCCAATCCCCAATTAGAAGGGGGCCATGGGAGGGAGAACATCTCTACTGTCGCCTTCCCTCTGCTGACACTGTGGCGAATAGCTGCACCATAGATGTCCTTCATCTCATATTATATAGCATGGAAGAAGCGGAGCCACTAGACTTTAGACGGGAATCCCGTGTATCCGGCGCTTTTTTGTGCGATTGAACGTCATGTAAGCGGAGGAGAGTAAGTCTATACGGGGCAGGGTGTAAATTACCTGTTGGGGGCATAAAAAAGAAGGAATTTGTCAATTTCAGTCGAATGCTATAAATCTGGAAATATCATCCCATAGCTTGGAGGTTATGCCCATGTCAGGCCCCACTAATATCCTGCAATGGACGTTTGTATCCGAATGCCCGGTTCCGCAGGACGTCAACCAACTGCTGGTGGCAGGAGAAACTGCTATCTGTGCATACCAGACCATTCGCGACAGCGCTATATTCACCAATAAGCGCCTGATCGTCCGAGATGCCCAAGGCATAACAGGGCGCAAGGTTGAGATCTATTCCCTTCCCTACTCCTCCATCTACATGTGGTCCACCGAGAATGCAGGTGGCTTCCTCGATGTGAATGCAGAGGTGGAGCTATGGACCAAGGCCGGCCACATCAAGGTCAATCTACGCAAGGGCATCGACATCCGCAAGCTGGATCGGCTGATCGCTGATGCTGTTCTGTAATTCTACAATCGGCCAGCGGCTGACACCACTTTGTAGCTATACGGTCAGCTAATCGCTGACGCTATCCTGTAAGTCAACAAAAGCGCCGGTTGCGGCGCTTTTCGCTTGATCACAAAGCAGGCCCGCAGCGGTGGGCTGCGCAATCGCGCAGATGTGGTCATAGGTGCGGCCACAGATGCCACCCGCCGAGTCCCCTAATCACTTGAACTGAAAGCCTTGGCTCGTAATAATATCGTACAACTCTGGACGCAGACGCTCTGCACGGAGTCGGGACGCCAGCTCCCCAGACCATGCGGCTTGCTTGCTGCCACCAGTTCGGCTCGCGTAATATTGCGCCAGCGTCTCGTCGTAAGCACGGATATGCTTCACAAGGTCCGCCTGATTATAACGCTCCTCATGATATACGGCCTCCATGGCCAGACGGGGTCGCGGAGTAGGCGACTGGTCGGGCTTCCCGATACACATACCGAAGATTGGATATACCAGCTCCGGCAGCTCCAACAGCTCAATGACGCGCCGCATGTCGTTGCGAAGACCGCCGATGAAGACCGTCCCCAGCCCTAGCGCCTCCGCAGCCACCGCGGCGTTCTGAGCCGCTAGCGCCGCGTCCACGGTCGCCACGAGAAAGGTTTCGACATTCTGCGGCACTTGCAGTGTGGCATCGCCAGTATGCAGCCTCACCGCTGCCTGGGCTCGGTGCAGATCCGCGCACCACACCAGAAACAGCGGGCACGCCTCCACATAATGCTGCCCGCCCGCAAGCGCCGCTAGCTGGCGCCGGGTATCTGCCTTGCGAATACTGATTACACTGTAGGCCTGCATATTAGATGAGGTCGATGCCGACTGAGCACTGCCAATAATCTGTGCCAGTTGCTCCTGCGTGACCTCCTCCTGCTTGAAGCGCCTAATGGAGCGGTGAGCCTGCAAGTGCCGGATCATATCATTCATCCTGCTTCCTCCTTCGTTGATCAACTGCCTATCGTATTCAGCCTTCCGCCCGCATGACGCATTCCCTGCTCACTCCTCGGGAAGACGCGCCACAGCAGCGAAGAACACCTCCAGCAGCTCCGTCTGGAACTGAGTCTCTACAAATCGGCTAATGCTGTCCAGCTCCTCCTGGCTGCTATATTCCAGGCATGGCCGCCCTTCGCTCCATAGCACTCGGCATGGGTAAGCCTCCAGCACTCGCTGGATAATATAGTCCTGCTCCAAGGCTTCATTACGTGCCATCAGTGCTCCCTCCTTCGTCCATCTAAGCGTAGCAATTGCCTCCAGCGACTTCAACCGTTATTGTTATTATATAACGTCTCAATTTCGGCAGTACATGTTACCTGATAAGAGAATAATCATCCTGTTAGTCGCGAAGGATGGAGTGTAGCAATGATCGTAGTCTGGACTCCTCTTGGTGACCGTTGGTGGGGAATCGTTCAAGCCTTTTGCCATACTTGCTAAAAATTCGATCCTTTATTTCATCCCGTCTTAATTGTTCGGGGTTATTTTCATGAAATGCGAAACCGTCCACCTCAATCGCTGCTGCAACTGACCGGTCGAGCTTATGGTAGATGACAAAATCAACGGATGAGGTCGATCTGACAAATCTCCGTTCTTCCTCATCTAGCAGCCCGAGATCAGGAAAGAGGTTTGCCAGCAGTACCTGATTGCCCAACTCGAAATCGCACCATTGCGGTTCCTTGAGCAACTGCTCGATTAAAGCATGCATAATGTTTTCACTGTAATGCCTGGAAGCATTAAAAAAACGAACACGCTCACGAAAGCCCCGCAATGCATCAGAGTATTCTTTGTACAGCAGATCAAAAACCGACAGTACCTGGCTCTCCACAATGATATTATCCAAGGTGCTGTACTCCATATAACGCATCAGATCCCCCACCTCATTGCCATACTTGCGGAAGGCGGAATGATCCGTCACCAGGATAAATTGCTTTTGGGCACGAGATACAGCCACATTAATCATACGAGGGTCACTAACAAAGTTCATGCCTTCGCTGCCTGCTCTGGTGCGATCCAGCACAGTGGACATCATCATGACTTCCTTCTCTCGTCCCTGATACTTATGAACCGTGTCACTTTCCAATTCTGCCTCAAACTGCTGCACTGCCTTTTCTACCTGCTTGCGGTAGGGCGTAACAAAGCCGACCTCTTCCTTGGCTGCTGCCGCCTCCATCAGTGACGGCATCACTTCACTTTGAATGACAGCAAGTTCTCTTGCATTATACTTTCCTTTGGTGCCGTGAGTTAATTGTCGCATATGATTGCCTGCAGCGGTTCTGTAGATCAGTAGCGGCGGCTGCGAGCTCGCGGAATCCGTATAAACAATAAGCTCGCCGTTATAGTATTTCCGGTTACAGAACTCGATGATCCGCGGATGACAACGGTAATGCTCCCTCAGCATCACCTTCGGCAAGCTATCATTATATAGGGCGAGCATGGAAGAGATAAGATTATGTTTAAAATAGTTATACGTATCTTCAATCTGGACATTATCCTGACTCTTGAGCTTCTGTTGAATACTCTGATCTACAATGTGCGGCAACTGCTTCGTGTCCCCCACAATAACCACTTGCTTGCAGCATGATAGAGCCAATGCACCTGTTAACAGATCAACCTGTGATGCCTCATCGATGATACAATAATCAAATAGATAATTAGCCGGTATGCAACTGCGCAAGGAATGCGTAGTACTGAGTACGATGGGATACTGCTCTAAAAATCGTTTGAATTGAACAGGGGAAGTGTAGTTTTTCTCATCTAGACTTGCCTCTGGGCGATCCGCATAACTCTCATACAATTTATGTCTCATCAATAAAACAGAATAGTGCTGGTGTTGATCCCTCAGACTGTCATAATTATGTTCGGCAAGCGCCTTCTCCAGTTGGTTAATAGAGGCAGACAATTCTTCGATCCTCAACCTATAAAAAGTGCGCTGAACATTCAGAATAACATCCAAATGCTGAAGCTTCAATCGCTTGAAATGGGTAAAGCCGTGTTTGAAAAACAGCTTGAAAATGTAGAGGTACCGATACTTCTTCTTCATCTCTACTGCGAGAAAATTATCCTTCATAAACTCCAGCACATCCTTGGATGTCTGGCGATAGAAGGACAACCTTTCCATAGGTTCAATGTCCCGTCTGGTGAAATAATGCTCGAAATGCTCCTGCTCAAGCAAATAAGCGGCCCGTTGCTGCTTTAACTCCGCTAATTGCCGCTCCTGCTCCATTAGAGATTGGATGCGCTGATCCAACTTGATTATTTCCCCTATTAATTCCTCCTCCGGTATTGTACTGCGCCATTCTGACACTTCGCCCCTAGGTGGGTTAGCAAAAAAACGCTGCCGATTCTCTTTATTCCCCAAGCTAGCCGCCAAAAAATGATACCCATATCGCTCGAGTTTCTCTCTCACGTTCTGCACAGCGGCGTTATTGCTTGAGACAACCGCAACCTTTTTGCCTTGCATAACCGTCAGATTAGCGAGGAGGTTGAGGATGGTTTGGGTCTTCCCCGTTCCGGGAGGCCCTTCGATGACGCTAATATTTCGGGTTAAGGCGAGCTCTAATGAGGCTCGTTGGCTAAGATTGTACCGGAAAGGAAAGATCAGAACATCCGATGCTTGCTCCATGGCTTCTATCGGATGGCGATGCATATATCGACTCAACGCACTATCTGGGTCAATGTAAGTTAAACTGGCGAACTGCCTGGCCAGGAAAGCTTCTTTGTATTCTACAATTTTGGTATGATGGGCGATCTCTTTCCAATATTCCAATGCCTTTTGAACGACTATTGAACTTGCTGTACTACACTTAACCTTAATCCGTATTGCATCATATGTGCGGTTTATACCATTAATATAGCAGACACGCGCCTTGCTCCCAAAATAAAGCACCTGCCTCACGTTGTTGAAGGGCATGTCGTCACAAAATACAATCATCTCGTCTGTTATTACTTCTTGTGCTGTTGCTTGCAGCACCTGTACCTGTTGCATCGGGTAGGTATACACCGTTGTGGAATGATGAAATTGAATCTTTACATAGGGGGAGCTCATTTCATAGGCAGAGATTTCGCTCGTTTTATCTTTCCCTTTAATGAGAATCATCCATGTCTCGTCTATCATCGCAGCTCCTGTTCATCGTCTCTATTCTTTTACTAGGAAATCTTCTACTAATTGGAGGGATAATCCTTCTATGGAAACTAAATATGGCATCCATATCGCGCAGCAGCTCTTATGGTATACACCGTATATGCATCTATCTGCCAGCCTGTTGAATATATTATCTAATCCGCAGGCAGGTCAGCCGAACAAGGAGGAGTCGAAGTGAAAGCATTGCAGCAGCTTATCCGTTTTGGTTGGGAGCAGGCGCTATCCTGTCTATTCCCGGTCGTTATCTTCTCGTCCCTTGCCTTAACGAAGCTTGTGCCGCTGCCGCTTCTGCCGCGCTATGACTGGCTGCTGCTTATTTGTATCGCCATGCAATGGTGGATGCTGCGCTCGGGGCTGGAGACGCGGGATGAATTGAAGGTCATCACCCTATTTCACCTGATCGGTCTGGCGCTCGAAGTGTTCAAGGTGCATATGGGCTCCTGGTCTTATCCGGGGGAAGGGTATTTCAAAATACTGGGCGTGCCGCTCTATAGCGGCTTCATGTACGCAAGCGTAGCCAGTTATCTGTGCCAGGCATGGAGACGGCTGCGGGTCGAGCTAATCCATTGGCCGCCCCAGTGGGCCGTCATCCCGGTTGCCGCGGCGATCTATCTGAATTTCTTCACCCATCATTTCTGGGTGGACATCCGCTGGTGGCTATCTGCCCTCGTCCTCCTCGTCTTCTGGCGGTCATGGGTCGTCTATGAGGTGAACGGCATCCGTTATCGCATGCCACTGTCGCTGTCCTTTGTCCTGATCGGCTTCTTCATCTGGGTAGCCGAAAATATCGCCACCTTCTTCGGTGCCTGGACCTATCCGAATCAGACGGCTGCCTGGAGTCTCGTGCATCTGGGCAAGGTCAGCTCCTGGCTGCTGCTGGTCATTGTCAGCTTCCTGATCGTCGCTACGCTCAAGCAGGTGAAGGGGCAGCGGGGATGAGTGTAGCCCCCGCTCGACACCTTCTGTACGGGATAATGGGAGATGGCCATGAGAACGAGAACCTGCCTCTAACCGCTCACAAGCTCATATGGCGCCCCAATCGCTCCAGCCCGATGTTAGGGCGAACACACCGTAGTTCGGTTGAACAGTAGAAGGGACGTCTCAAAGTCATGAGCGACTTTGAAACGTCCCTGGTTTGTGAAGCGGGTCTGAGTTCGTCTTAGGTTGTCATTTACGGTGTGAATACCGCCTTATGGCTTGTACAGCATCTAGGGCTCAATGCCCCACACCAGTTCGCCACCTTGATAGAGGGTTACCTTGTTCCAGTCTTGATAGGATGTTTTGGTTGGATCGTAGGAATAGTCATTAGTCTCGTCAAAGTTACTCCAGTCCGTCTTGTACATACGAAGCTGGATTTCCCCAGTTTGTCCACCTGGCTGGATCGAGCCAGCCGCAGCAGTGAAGCTGAGCTCCACATACGTATCGGTGAATGTACGGAGGATGTTGGCGCCACCAATCTGAGCCCAGTCAATAGCCGAGTCCATCGCTGCGCTACCTTCTTTGGAGAAGTAGTAACGGATTTTCAGATCGCTCAGGTTTACAGCCGTGTTGCCGTTGTTTTTGATATTGAAATACGGTTTGATCTGACTGTCAGTCGCATTCGTATCTCCCGCGCGGTATTGCAGGACCAGATCGCCGCTCGGCGCAACCACACCTTGCGGAGTTGCGGATGCAGGGGCGGAATTAGCGCTTTCCCCGGCAGCGTTCACAGCACTCACAACATAATGATACGTCGTACCATTGGTCAGACCTATATTCGTATAAGAAGTCCCGCTTACGTTAGCCGCAACAGTTGTGAATGGACCTGCTGCGCTGAGCGCACGCTTCACATTATAGCTCGTTGCCCCCGCGGAAGCCGTCCAGGATAAGCTGACCTGGGCATTACCTGCCAGAGCCGTCAAGGCAGTAGGTGCAGCAGGAGCTGTAGCTCCGGCTACAGGTACAGCACTTTTTACAACCGAATTCGCGCTTTCACCCGCCGCATTCACTGCGCTGACCACATAATAGTAGGTCGTCCCGTTGGTCAGGCCCGTATTGGTGTACGTGGTACCAACTACATTGGCCGCAACGGTTGTAAACGGTCCAGACGCACTCAGTGCACGCTTCACATTATAGCTTGTTGCACCTGTGGAAGCTGTCCAGCTCAGCGATACCTGTGCGTTGCCTGCTGTCGCAGTCAGTGCAGCCGGAGCCGCTGGAGCCGTCGGTGTTCCTCCGCCATTGGAGGCTGGCAGAACAGGGAAGGAATTCTTCACCAGCATGACGAATTGATCATGGAACCAGTGACCTGATACTGGAGCGTTAGGAAGCGCACCTGTCAATACACCATCGCGAGTTGTAAATGTTGGATCACACATCCGGTCGAAGCCCTTGCCTTCATTGTTCGGAATTTCAGAGCTGGAGCCATCGGATTCACCTGGAGGCTTGACCCATACATAGGCATCCAGATGGGCAGGCCCCGGTGCTGCCTTAGGCGCTTCACCCATGCCTGATCCACTGCTGTTACACCAGTTCCCGCGGTGAGGACGGCGATCGACACGCCCGGAATTCACGTAGCTGTTAATATCGCTGCCTGAAGCCGATGTCGGACGGTTTACCCCTCCCCAGCCATTACGGCTGGTATCGATCAGGAAGCCAATGCTGCTCGGCCAGCCTGCTTGTACAAAACCGTTATACAATGCAGCCGTAAAATCCGTTTCGTCGAAATACGGATTCCACTCATAGAACTTGGCCGACCTGATCGGTTGTCCACCAATATTCAGATCTGGATTGGACAGATTCGGCTCATTGAGCGGCGTGGTGTTTGCCGTGTTGGTGATGAAGCCAGCCACACTATTCAGACCGGCTGCAGTTCCTTGAACAATGCTCGTATACTCCGCGATTGCAGCGGTCCGGTTGTTATCCCATCCGAGCCAGCCAGAGTGAGCAATATCCAGGTAGTTGTACACATTCGGAATGGCATGCAGCTTGTCCAGCGCATATTGCACACCCGCTGCGTAGATGCCTGTCGAACTGGCTTGAGCGCAAGCCGGCGTATTGAGGTTCGTGACCAGGTTAGGCAAGCTATCTGGCTCGATGACCGCTATAATACGGATGTCCTGATACTTTGGCTGAGCAAAAATATCAGCGATGACATCAATATAGTCTGTTTTGTAGGTCTGCAATGCGGCTTGAGTCAGCGGTAATTCACCGTTGGAAGCCAGCGCATGGCAGTCACGACCGGGCAAATTATAGATGACGAAGGAAGCCGTGATTGGAACACCGGGTTTCTTTTGCTCCAGAACAGTATCCAGATGCTCCTCGACACTTTTGCGTCCTGCATTGTTCGCCCCGCCATAGATAGCGGCAATCCGGTCAATCCAGACTGCTGTAGGGTAAGATTTAACCGTTTCCATTTGTGCCTTTAACGTTGCATCACTGGTTAACGCAATGGATGTATCGACAAGAGCGGCATAGTCCGGGTTCAGATACGCTGTAGCTCCGACGAATGGATTATCGACACGCGCTTCCGCAGCCAGGGCTCCTGGGCCCATGCCTGACAGAATTCCTGTCGCAAGCAGCGTTGCTGCGAGTAATTGCTTGATACCTTTGCGGAAAGTTTTACCGCCTTTGAGTTTGTTTTTCTGATTCGTCTTCATAAATCCACCTTTCCTTTGATTAGTTAGTATCAAATACTTGTAATTGATCCTCTATGTCGGCATACAGGCGCACACCGAAGAGAATCGTCAGATTCGTTGTGGATATAACCTCCAAGTCAGTTGAATACGCTTGCAGAAAAGAGACTGATCGCTTTAAAGCTTCTTAAAGAAAAGAATGGATGACTGAATATGCGAAAATCGGTTTTCTCAGGTGAGGGATAAAGCTGTGGGTAAATGCGGGTGGTCATCGTGCTCAAGCATCAAGACATATAAATAATTTAATGAGGAAGCGCTTACTGATTAGGGTTTGAAATGGCTTACCCTCGGTATAAATTTCACACATTGTTCACCTCCTTATGAACCAATTATACGTTATGGATATATTACTGTAAATTACCAAATTTAAAATTAAATTTATTTAATCCTATAAAATGGACTGATCGACTCAGAGGATTCCCTTCTCATGCGGATTACGGCCGTAGCTCCAGCTTTGTCCTGAGTTCATCTGAACCGTTGAATTAGGCAATGATGTTCAACTTCCGATGGCAGCTCTCAAGCGTATGCGGCGGTGGCCGCCCTTGGCCGGTACAGCATCGTTTCGAGTGGATATAGAAGACTGTATGAGGTGAACCGCACTCATAATCAAGAAAACGCAAGCCTCGGGATGAAGTGGCCCCAATTGTTAGACACATTCTAACTAGGGCGTGTCTGAACACTCTGAACGGATCAGATCTGGCCGAATTTTCGTTCCAGGCAAGACGCTTTTTCGAAGGCGTACCAGGGGTCCGTCAAGAAAAGGCAACGCAGCATGGGGCGAAAAGGCGGGGAGAGATGCCCTTGAACGGGTTTTCAGACACGACCTAGAAGAAAAGTAGGTATCACTTACTTTTTGATCGAATTCAAAAGAATCCAGCACAACTTCCCAATCACCCAGATTGAACTTGTCACCTCTTTGTAGACAGCCTCTTCTGGCTCCCCGGGTTTTTCAGTCGGCTCTTCTTCTGCAGCGGCGACACCTGTCGGCTCACCCTTTACATTCTCTGCAGGACTTTGATTCTTTACAGAAGCATTAGCATTTTGCTTTTCTGTTGGTGCAGGCTCAGCCCCGCCACATGCAGCAAGTGTTAGTGACAGTGCCAAAATCAGAACTCCCAAACTGTTTTTTCTCAAAGCTCTCTCCCCCTTTTCTTGCCACAAATTTTGATATTTTTTATACCTACGTTATCCTGTCTACTGCTTCATTTTGGGTATGGGCAGATTGCAGCTGGTGGAAATTTCAAATCATCACGATTTTCAGACCTTTAAAAAGCAAAAACACCATCCTCATGCGGATGGTGTTCATGGTATTGAAGGCGAACCGTGGCTGTTACCACAAATCTTCGGAACGTGATGATTCGAATATTTGGGGAGGTGGCTTAAATCCTCCTCCGCTTATATGTTACGGTTAGTTATGGTCCTAACTACACCTTTCATTACGTTCTAGCACAATATCCTTTATTTCTTCAGCTTTAAAACCAGCTAATTCTCGATGTTCAAGAGCGACTGGTACACAAGATAAAAAATCAATATGGTAACCTTCCTGTTCAAGGTATGAAATTATCCTGTTCTTAGTTTTATTTATTACCTCATCTCTTTTTATGGGATCTGGGAGAAAATGTTCAATCCACTTATTACCCATTTTTACATGTAATATCTCATCAGCACCAATGAATTCATACAATTTTGCCGTTTTTTCATCTCCCATCTCCCGAAACCTTGTAACATTATTAAAACTTGCATCGGTTCCTGTACCTTCTGAAATTCTGTGCTGAATAATAAACTTCTCTACTAAATTACTTCCTAAATGGACATAGTTCCATTGAAGTAGACTAGTTGTATACTGACCTAGATACCCACCTAGCTCTTCCATTCTCCTAAAGCAAAGTTGAGCATGTCTACACTCATCATATAATTGACGCGATAAATCGGTAATAATTTTCCACTCTGTATCAAAATATTCAAAAATCATAGAAGCTATGATCTCAGAAGCTTGAAGTTCCAAGTATCCATTTGCGTATAAGTAAGCTATTTTAAAATCTTGATTTGACAAATCTATTTGTGTATTATCTAACACCTCATTCTTTTGAGGTTGAACGACTGGAACATCTCTTTCAGGTTTATCTAATCTTCTCTGATGTTCCTTAGCAGTCAATTCAACTGACATCATTAATAATGAATTATTGTTATAGTTATCGTCTAATTGACTCTTTTGGTATGCAATCCATAGTTGATTTAATCTTGTTATCAACTCTGAGTCTTTATTCAGATCATATTCGTCTTCAAGAACTTCAAGAATGGGAAGTGATTCTTTAATCTCCTCTCTCAAATAATTGATTGAAAAATCTAAAAAAGAGTATGTTCCATAATCTAAATCAATATCTGTACTAACCAAATGTTGTTCGAATTTATTTAAATAATGTGGTTTTAAAACTCTATACATGTAATATATGCGAACATAGGGATTTTTTAAATGCACCAATCCATCAATAAATCCTTTTAAATACGGATTGCTAATTTTCGCAAACGGTTGTTTCTCTGCCAATGCTAATTGACGATTAACTGCCATATTGACTATTTGTGAATCGTACCAAATATGTTTCCCAAATGGAATCTTTGCATATGTATGCTTGATCCCAGGATACCAAAAACATAATGATTTAAGTGAAACCCGAAATACGTATTGATATTCGGCCAAAAATTCTTTTAGATCAGAGAAACTGTACTCATTAAAATTCGAATGCAGTAACATTTATACCTCCGTCTTTTTAGGACTACTATTTAAAGTTTTATTTATATCTTGAAAAAATGTTTCAAGTGTATTTAAATCCATGAACCATCTTCTATTAACAATCTGACATTCACTAAAGTTAGTTAAAAATTTAATCGCTTCGAGTGAAGCGATGCTCGCCGCTGTTGCATTGTAAGGGTCAATTATAGCCGGTGTATATCTCTCATTTATAAAGCGAGCAACTGGATGCTCTTCGTTTGTTTCTTCTGGAAAAGTATCTTTCCATCGTGGTGTTTTCCCAGGTATAATAATTGGTCCACACAAAGCAATGGTATGGGCAGAGCCTACATGTAAAAACGGAATGTTTCTATTATGCGCAGCTTCGTCCATCCAAAAATTTATTTCCCCTCTTGCTGTATCGGCTGCTAAAATCACTAAATCAGCTCCTTGGATAACTTGTTCTATATCCGCAGAGGTTTTCATTTCCTTTTCAATAAAGTTGTAATTCACATTACTGTTAATTAAGTTAGCCTTTTCCTTGGCGACTTCAATTTTAGATCGTGATAAATCCTTCTCAGAATAAAGGATTTGTCTACTTAAATTGCTGATCTCAACGAAATCGTAATCTACAACTGTAAGGTTTCCTACTCCCATTGCTGCCAGTGCATAAAATATATATGATCCTACTCCCCCAATACCGATTAAGGAAATATGAGCATCTTCCAATTTTTTATGAACTTGAACTGCATCTTTATAACCATCTTTACAAAGTGCTGAAAAAAGCAGTAATTGTCTGTCAAAGCGAATTTTTGTTTCTGAGTTAAGCGTTTGGTCGTTTAAATAAACTACATTATCATCGATGATTTTCAAGTCATAAAGTTGATTTAGTAAAAATAAAATCCACTCTAAGTCCACTTCATACCCTTCCTTTTGTAGTGAACTACAGATTTCCTCTACTGTTAATCCACCGTCAAGCAGGAGGAATAAATCAATTTGATATTGTTCCATTTCGCTGATCTCAACTGCATCTTGCGGCGTAACACCAATAATTAATGTTCCATCCTCCTTTACTCGGGAATATAAAGAAGGCTTAATATAAGGTTTGCTCTTTCGATTAATCATGTAATATATCGCTCCCTTTTTGTTTGTTAACTTTTATTTTCACTCTTCCCTATGGAGTAACACTATTCACTATCACACTTAACAATGCACCAGACTTTATGTTAGTGACTTTTTTAATTTTAAGAACCTTTTTCATTAACGCCCTCCTATTTACCACCTGTCCTAAACTCATTATTACCTTCTTCCCTTAAACTTAAACGTGTATTCAAAATCTTCTCCTACATAAAGAAATACAAGCACCGTCATATGCTTAAGGTCCGACGATGCTTGTATTATTCGCTTTATATTTGACGGATTGTCAAGCTAAGTGCGACAGCTCATCCATGAAGGCTTCGTAAGTTGATTTCCAATTCAGGCATTTACGGGGGCGGTGGTTGATGAGACGTACAGCCTCAGCTAGCTCCTCGTCTGTGACCATAGCGAAATCGTGTCCTTTAGGGAAGAACTCCCGTAAGAGCCCATTTGCGTTCTCATTAGAACCGCGTTGCCAAGAAGAATAGGGATCAGCAAAGAAGACGTTGACGTTGTGAAAGTGCTCTAACTCGGTGTAGCATGCAAACTCTTTGCCGCGGTCTGTCGTAGCGGTTTTAAAGGCACCTTGCGGGTACTGACTAGCGGCTACACCAAAGGCGATCTCCATTGAGTGTGCGGTGCGGTCAGGCATTTTAACAGCGAAGTACAGTCTTGTCTTACGCTCGATAAAAGAGGCCGCACAGGCTTTGCTTTTCCCTCTGCTGGATACGACTGTGTCAAGCTCCCAATGACCAAAGGTCTCGCGCTTACGCACTTCCTTAGGACGCTGACGGATCGGTGTGCCGACGAGGAAGCGTCCACGTGTCTCCATTGGTTTACGCCGTTTCCCTTTGTGCCGAAGTACCTGCGACTCCGACACAGCAAGCTTGCAATTATAGAGCCAGCGATAGATGGTCTTAAAGCAGACGGTAGGCTGATCTTCACTTCGCTGTTTCTCTGCGATCTGCTCGGGCGACCAGGTCCGTTCAAGCTTCTCTCGCAGTTCATCTGCCAGCTCAGGTGTGAACTTGCCTGCCGGTACACATGAAGCTCTACGCTGCTCATACGCCACCTGAGCAACCTCGGCTTCATAGTCGTTATTAAGCTGCCCTCGTTGGAGTTCTCGAGCTATTGTGGAATGATGTCGATTAAGCTTTCGACCGATTTCTCTAGTCGTCCAGCCTAGCCCATGCAACGTCTCTAGTTGTCCGCGTTCGATTATGTTAAAATGGGAGTAGCTCATGATGGGTTCTCCTGTAAATGATGGTGGTGTGGTAACTTCCATTTTACACGAATCCATTCAGGGGCTTCTTTGTTTTTAGCTGTCGCACTTCATATTACAATCCGTCATTTAAAAATCCTAAACTAATAGAGAGAGCAACCCATTCAAGTTGCCCTTCCCCAAACAAAGAAAATAACTTATATTTCGACTCAATTTTAACTCAGTGATCCTCCTGTCCGCCATTAAAGGAGTGGCTTGGCAAAACTACATTCCACCACGACGTGATGATCCGGTTTTTCAGGGAGGTGGCTTATGAAGAGATATAACTTCTCAGTAGCGTTACCAAGACGCGGCTGATGGTACTTTCGAAAAGATAAGATACCGGATTTGGACTGAGATATATCAAACCCCTATCCAGCATTAAACGTTGTGGTTTTACATGGACAAAGGTTCATAAAAGCGAGGGGAATCGAACCCCTGTTAGAAGACAACACCACAAAGGCTTCTACGGGTGTAGTCACAGTTTTGATGTCATCTAAAAGTTATTAAAGAGTAATAACTAGCATCGAAAGCGGCCCCCGAACCTATAATTATCGATCTACAGAAAACTCTTTTAATATCCTTGCTGTATCATCCATAGAATGAATTCCTTTGGCGATATCTACAATAAACTCAACGGCATATTCGCGTTCCATTTTTAAATGTTTACCGTTAATCATCAGAAATGATTTAGTAACCAAATAGGCTGTACGTTTATTACCATTGTGGAAGCAATAATTCTTGACCAGAGACTCAAGCAGAACCGCAGCTTTTTCAAATAATTCAGGATAAGCATCTTTCCCAAATATAGTTTGTTTCGGTCTATGTACCGCAGATTCCAGCAAGCCGTGATCCTTCACTCCTGACTGATCTGCGTCGTTCATTTTTCGCATCATAAAATAGTGTGCTGAAATAACCTCTTCTTTAGTCAGGAATATAATCATCTTATCGGTCCCTTAAGTCCTCAAGAATACCTTCATCTTCTTGAAACACGTCAAAAAACGCTTCAAGCACCTCTGGTCTTATATGATCAGGGAGCTGTGTTTGCTGAACCTTTTTCAAGACCACTTCGCCGCGATCATTTTCCACCAAGACTGTTACCCATTCGACCTACTTTACGAGCATATCGCATACCATTCGAATTATCCTTTGTCACCTTGACCACACCATTCATTGTTTGTTTTTCTCCTCTCTATAAGTTATAACTGAATAACTTTTATTACGTATATACATACTCTACCCTATTCATCTATAAATACAAAAGCAAAAACACCATCCTCATGCGGATGGTGTTCATGATGGTGGAGGCGAACCTCGGCTGTTCAAAACGACAATTCTTCGGAGCGTGATGATTCAAATAGTTGGGGAGATGGCTTAATGAGGAGCATACACTCGCATCTTATTAGTATCAATTATGAGCCCTGCTGTCCGAATGAAGTCGAATCCTAAGATGCCATCAATTTCTATGCCATAATCCATAGCGCCAATTTCCACTTTACACTCGTTCACTGTCCAATCGCCTAAAACCACAGCATCAAACCACTTTGTAAAAACAATTTCCGTTCCACCAACACCATGAATGATTACCGTGCGATCCGTACCTTCCGGCCTTACTCCGATTTCTGCAACCTTATCCGCATCCAAAATTGTTCCAGCCGAACCAGTGTCCAACAACACATTTTCCAGACGAAGTTGACGCCCGGAGAACACGACATCAATACAAACAATGGGTAATTCATGCAGCAGCCTCAACTCTATCGCCATCTCTTGAATCCTACCCACTTCTCTTCAATTTTCAAATCTGGACGCGACGTATGCAAAAAGTAAATTTCTTTCCCCGGCTGATCTTTATGCAATTGTTTGTATCGTTTCATTGCATCAAGTGAGTCTTCAAAACGATCAATAACAGACACCGACTCAATGAACCGGAAACCATCTTGCGAGTGAGCCGACACAGCTTCGAATACTACCCACTCTTCAGGAAACTTTTCTTGAACTTCTCCCCAGCGCATCGCAATCCCTCCTGCACTCCATTTGATAACTTGATTATAACATAACAAAACTCAAGCGAATAACATCCACATCGAGTCGTATTAAGTGCAAGCATATCGAACCCCCGTCCGAAGATAACGCCACAAAGACTTCTACGGGTGTAGTCACAGTGTTGATGTCACCTGGCCGAACGCCCGTAATCGGCTTTCTGTCAGGTCAGCCTGATTATCTTCTTCAGCACACCCCAAGCGGAGATGTGACAGCGTATCCCACTAAAGTTGGGCCCTCATCCCGGTACATGGGCGATACAGAGCAAGAGCACGCGGGCAGGTTATTAAGCTGCTACAGCGCAAGTTGGTTGTTGTTTGCCATTTAATTGGCTTTAGCGTTGATGAAGTGGACGACTCCCTGGAGTGCTACGATAAAAATGCAGTCGAAAAACACCCTCGTATGAAATAAAATGAAAGTTAACGAGGGGACGGGAGACCATGAATCGGTACGACAAAGCATTTAAAGAAGAAGCAGTAAGATT